>Ga0209062_1000127_pt1 | contig 284828 bp, 263 predicted proteins | sample Coa_R2_2_FD_187158 | JGI IMG/M metagenome (GOLD analysis project Ga0209062, IMG submission 187158) | Surface soil microbial communities from Centralia Pennsylvania, which are recovering from an underground coalmine fire - Coalmine... | ecosystem: Environmental > Terrestrial > Soil >... | reverse complement strand
CGGCTTGTGGCCGGCGGGGTCGGCGGGGTTGGCGCGCGATTGCGCGCATATCACGCCGCGCCCCAAGGAGGAGCTGCTGCGGCAGCTGGCGGAGGTGCGCGCCTGGCTGCGGAGCGAGGCGGCGGCGGCGGGGCGCCCGCCCAAGGCGGCGGACGACGGGTTTACGTGAGCGGGCGGGATGGCGGGGCGGATTTTCGGGGAATGACTCTGGCCAATATAATAACGTTGGATAGGTAATGGACTGCGCCGGCACGCGGCGGGCGCGGAGGAGACACGGAGGACACACCGAGAGCCCGGCGGTCCGCCGCTGCTCGCGCTGTCCTCCGTGTCAAACCTCGCGGCGTGCGGACCCCTCTTTTGTCCCCCTGCCGCAAGCAGAGGGCGGCCTCTTGGTTGCGAGAGGAACGGAGCGAACTCCGCGGTTTGCTGTGCCGCCCACCCCTCCCCCGATCCAACCCCGCGAGGGAAGGAGGACTCTTTGGCGAGGCGAATCACCAAGGAGGTGCCGGGCGGATGGAGCTTAGCGCACTCCGCCAATGCAATCGTGGGAATCGGCTGCTCGGGCGGACTTCGCTGCGCTCCGCCCGCCCTGCCGCGCTATGCTGCGCCCGCCGGGGCCTCGCAGGGCTTGGTGCCCATCTGGGCGGGCACCGAGACCTCCAGTATCTCGAACTCGTCGGCGGTGCGGCATTCGTTGTGCGGCATCCCGCCCGGGATATAGACCGAATCTCCCGCTTCCAGCCGCACCGGCCCCGAGGCGAACTCGAGCTCGATCCAGCCCTTCAGCACATAGACGAGCTGACTTTCGCACTCATGATAATGCCATCCCGTCGGACGCGACATGCCGGCCTTGGCGGCGGTGATCTGGGCCCGCATGTGGCCGTTGCTGCCCTCGGTGACACCGAGATCGCGATAGGTGAAGAACTCGCGCCGTCCTTTCACCATGACCGGGTTCTTCGCGGTCGCGACCGCCACCTTGCGGTCGGTCCTGCGCGTCGTCGCCCCGTCCGGCATGGAAGTCCCTCCTCCCTCTGTTCGCCGTGCCGATCGTAGGCGGCTCTCACCCTTTCCGCCAGGGCAGGCCGTCCGCCTGCCAGCCCGCGAGCCGGCCGCGCAGCCCCTGCTCGTCCGCCGGCCCCTCGAAGCCGTCGGCGACGTTGAAACACCGCGCGTAGCCGGCCTGCTCGGCGAGTTGCGCCGCCGCCATACTCCGCACGCCGCTTCGGCAGATGAAGAACAGGGGCTGCGCGGCGGACAGGCCCGCCGCCCGCAGCGCCGCGAGGAACCCGCGATTGACGCGCATGAACGGCGCGCGCTGCCATTCGATCAACAGCGTTTCCTTGCCGGTGGCGGAGAGATCGGGCACGCCCACCGTCTGCCACTCGCCTTTGGTCCGCACGTCAACGAGGCGCGCGTCGGGATCGCTTTGCAGCGCGCGCCAAGTCTCGGTCGCGGAGACGTTGCGAACCATAATCAAGCCCTCTTGCTCGCCGCAGCGGCCGTACCATGGCAGCGGTGGAAAATCGAGCGCCGGCGAGCGGCGGGAATCGGTTTGCCGCAGAGCGCCGATCCGCTAAGGGCAGGCGGAGCGGCGATCGAGGTTCCCCCAGAAACATGAGTCGCATTGCCCTGATCGGCGCCGGGAACATCGCCCGCGTTCATGCCGAGGTGCTCCGTACGATCCCCGACGCGCGGATCGCGGCGATCGTCGATCCGGCGCCCGGGCGGGCGGCGGCGCTGACGCGCACTCTTCCCGGAGCGGCCGACTACGAGTCCGTGGAAGCCGCGCTTGCCGCCGATGCGTTCGACCGTGCCCACGTGCTGGTGCCGCCCGATCGCCATGCCGAGATCGCCGCCGCGCTGATCCGCGCCGCCAAGCCCACGCTGGTTGAGAAGCCGCTCGCCCACGACGCCGCGGCGGCGCGCGCCCTTGTCGAGCAGGCGCGCGCGGCGGCGGTGCCGCTCGGGGTCAACCAGAACTTCGTCCACCATCCCGCCTTCGTGCGGCTGCGGACCGCCGTGCGCGCCGGCGAGCTTGGCCGGCCCGATCATCTGAGCTGCATCTATAACGTGCCGCTGCGGCAGATGGCGGCACGGCAGTTCGGGCACTGGATGTTCGCCTCGCCCGGCAATCTGCTGCTGGAGCAGGCGGTGCATCCGCTCTCGCAGATCGCGACTTTGGCGGGCTCGGTCGAAGAAGTTTCGGTGCTTCCGGGGCAGGCGTGGACGATCTCGTCCGAGCGGACGATTTATCCCGCGTTCGACGCGCTGCTGCGCTGCGCGGCGATGCACGCGACGCTGCGCTTCGCGGTCGGCGGCGCCTTCCCGTTCTGGCAGATCACCGTCGTCGGCGACGACGGCGTGGGCGTGGCCGACATAATCGGCAACCGCTTCTACATGCATCGCCGCACACGCTGGCTGGAGGCGGCGGACAATTTTCTCTCCGGCGCCCGCACCGCTGCCGCGATCGGCACGGCGGGCGCGCGCAATGGCGCCGGCTATGCGCTGTCGATGCTGCGGCTGAAGCCGCGTTCGGATCCGTTCTTCCTCAGTATGCGGGCGAGCATCGGCGAATTTCACGCCGCGCTCGACGCCGGGACGCCGCCGCCGCTCGATGCGGCGTTCGGCAAGATGCTGGTGGAGGCGTGCGAGCGGATCGCCGCGCAGTTGCCCGCCGCGCCCGCGCCCGCCCCCGCGGCGGCGCCAGCGGCGGCGCCAGCGGCGGTGCAACCCGAAATCGCCATTCTCGGGGGCACCGGCTTCGTCGGCACGCATCTCGTGCGCCTGTGCCTGAAGCGCGGGCGCGCGGTGTCGGTGATGGCCCGCTCCATCGCGGGACTGCCGGACATCTTCCGTGATGCCCACGTGCGGCTGCATCGCGGCGACATCGCCGATCCGGAAGCAGTGCGCCGCGCCATCGCGGGCACGCGGGTCGTCGTCAATCTCGCGCATGGCGGCGGAGGTGCAAGCCGGGCCGAGGTTCTCGCCGCGATGGTCGGCGGCGCGGAGATCGTCGCGCGCGTCTGTCTTGAGACGGGTGTGCGCCGCCTCGTGCATATCGGCTCGATCGCCGGGCTTTATCTCGGTCCCGATGCCGGCGTGGTGACGGGCGCGACACCGCCCGACCCGCAGCCAGACCAACGCGCCGACTACGCGGCCGCCAAGGCGGCGACCGACCTGCTGCTGCTCGAACTGCACCGCGAGGCCGGATTGCCGGTGGTGATCCTCCGCCCGGGACTCGTCGTGGGCGAGGGGACGAGCCCGTTCCACAGCGGGCTCGGCATCTTCAACAATGAGCAGCACTGCATCGGCTGGAACGACGGGCGTAACCCGCTGCCGTTCGTTCTGGCCGAGGATGTCGCCGACGCCATCCTGCGCGCCTGCGACGCGCCCGGGATCGAAGGGCGCTGCTACAATCTGGTCGGCGACGTGCGGCCGAGTGCGCGCGAATACCTGGCCGACCTCGCCGCCGCGCTACACCGGCCGCTGCGCTTTCACGCGCAATCACCTTGGCGGCTCTTTGCCGTCGAACTCGGCAAATGGGGCATCAAGCGCGCCGGCGGGCGCACGGCGCCGCCGCCCTCCCGGCGCGACGTGCTCTCGCGCGGGCTGCGCGCTCGGTTCGACACCAGCGATGCGAAGCGCGATCTCGGCTGGTCTCCTGTTGCCGACCCGGCGCGGTTCAAGGCACGGGCGATCGAGGTTCATGCACGCTGAGGCGACCCGCGCGCCGCGCACGGTGCTCAGCGTGTTCGCGACCTTCGCTGTCGGCGGCCCGCAGGCGCGCTTCGCCGCGCTCGCCAACCGCTTCGGCGGGCGCTACCGGCACGTGATCGTTGCCATGGATGGCCGGACCGACGCGCGCGAGCGGCTGTCGCCACGGCTCGACGTGAGCTTTCCCGAAATCGCGATCCGCCCCGGCAGCCTGTTCGGCAACCTGCTTCCCTTTCGCCGCACACTGAAATCGCTGCGGCCCGACCTGCTGCTTACCCACAATTGGGGCTCGCTCGAATGGGCGATCGCCAACCTGCCCGGCCTCGCGCGCCACATCCATTTCGAGGACGGGTTCGGGCCGGAGGAGCGCGACCGGCAGTTGCCGCGCCGCGTCCATACGCGCCGGCTCGTGCTCCGCCGCAGCACCGTGGTGCTGCCCTCGCGCACCTTGCTGGCGATCGCGGGCGATATATGGCGCCTGCCGCCGCGCGTGCTGCATTACGTGCCGAACGGCATCGACCTCGCGCGCTTCGACGGGATTCGGCCGGAGCGGTTGAGCGCCCCCCCGGTCGTCGGCACCGTCGCCGCCCTGCGGCCGGAGAAGAATCTCGCGCGGCTCCTGCGGGCCTACGCGGCCTCGGACGTGCCCGGCAGTCTCGTCATCGTGGGAGACGGCACTGAGCGTCCGGTCCTGCAGGCGTTGGCGCGCGAGCTCGGGATCGCTGCCCGCACGGTCTTCACCGGCCATGTCGCAGATCCGGCGGCGCTGATCGCGGGGTTCGATCTGTTCGCCCTGTCCTCGGACACCGAGCAGATGCCGATCTCGGTGCTGGAGGCGATGGCCGCGCGCCTGCCGCTGGCCGCGACCGATGTCGGCGACGTGCGAACCATGCTGGCGCCGGAGAACCGCGCGTTCGTTGTGCCCCGCGACGACGCGGCACTCGCCGCCGCGCTGCGCTCTCTCGTTGCCGGGCCCGAGCTCTGCGCCCGCATCGGCGCCGCCAACCGCGCCCGCGCGGAGCAGGAGTTCGATCAGGAGCGGATGTTCGCCGTGTACGCGGCGCTGTTCGGCGCCGGCCCAGACAACCACGCCCGCACCGCATAATCGAGCACACCGATCCATTCATGCAGCGCGTAAAAGCTCCGTTCGAGGCCGGTTGCGTCCGGCACGATGCTGCTGCCGGGAGCGTCCGCCGGGACCGGCGCGGCCACCACTTCCATCCCGAAATGCCGGAACGCCATCATTGCCCGGCGCTCGTGCCAGGAATGGGTCACGAGATAGACCGAGCGGATGCCGAGCGGCTGCAGCATCGCGGCGCTGTCTTCGGCGTTTTGCCAGGTGGTCTGCGAGCGCGCCTCCTGCCAGCGGACGGGGACCTGGAAGTCCCCCGTAAGCACGTGCGCCATCAGCGTGGCATAGGTGGCACCGACCGCCGAGTCGAAGCCGCCGGATACCAGCACCGGCAACTGCGTGCGCCGGTAAAGCCGCGCGCCAGCGAGCAGCCGCTGCAGCGTCAGCGGCCCGACCTCCGCGCCTTCGACGGTGTCGTTGTCGTCGGCGCTCAAAATGACAATTGCCTGCGGAGCGGCATTTGACACCGGCGGGGGCGGTCCCGGGTCGAGCGAAGCTTCGAGGCGCGTGCCGACAAATGGGGTCGCGAGCACGAGCAGCCCGATAAGGGCGAGCGCCGCCAACCCGAGGCCCCAGCTACGCTTACGGCGCAGCCGGAAGGAAGCAAGAACCGCGAGCAGGGCGAGCCAAGCCAAGCCGAGCGGCGGGATCAGCAGGTAGCTCAGGGTATAATTCATCGTCATCGGCAGCGGCGCTTTGCCTCAGAAACCCGCCGGCCGCCAGGACTAACGCATGACATCCCACGCACCACGGCCGGTCCGTCTGGCGCTCGGGGCCGAATTCGGCAAACGAAAGGCCGCCGGCAGCGCGTCCCGGGTGGCTCTTTGGCACCGCCCTGTCCATAATCCACCCCTGCGACGGGAGGACCGGGTGATGAGCAGCCAGGCTGCGGGGACGGCACTCGATATCGTTTCCGATGCGATCTGCCCTTGGTGCTACATTGGCAAGCGACAGACCGAGGCCGCGCTCGCGGTGCTCGCCAGGGAGGAGCTTCGCTTTTCCGTGCGGTGGAACCCGTTTCAGCTCAATCCCGACATGCCGAAGGACGGGGTTGAGCGGGCGGCGTACCGCGCCGCCAAGTTCGGCAGTGCCGAGCGAGCGGCCGAACTCGACGCGCGGGTCACGGCAGCGGCGCGCGCAGTCGGCCTCGACTTCCATCTCGAGCGGCAGCGCCGTACGCCGAACACGCTCGCAGCGCACCGGCTGATCTGGTTCGCGGGCACCAAAGGCGTCCAGGACGCGGTGGTGGAGGCGCTGTTCGCGGCGTATTTCTCGCTCGGGCGCGACATCGGCGACATCGCGACCCTGGCCGAGATCGCCGGCCAGGCGGGGCTCGACTCGGCCGAGGCGCAAGACTTCCTGCGAAGCGATCTGGCCGCTTCCGAGATCGCCGCCGCCGACCGCGCGGCGCGCGAGGCCGGGGTGAACGGCGTTCCCTCGTTCTTCCTCGACGGCTATTTCCTGTTTTCCGGCGCGGTGCCGGCGACGCAGATGGCCGAGGCGCTGCGCCGCGGACACGCGATTTTGCAACGTGAGGCAGCGGATTGAGCACCATGGAGACGCAGCGCATTGCCACCCTGGCCCGACCCGCCGGCCTGCCCTTTCACATCGGCAAGATCGGGCATGTGGTGTTCCACGTCCGTGATCTCGAAGCCTCGGCGCGCTTCTATACGCAGGTGCTCGGCTTCACGGTTTCGGACGTCTATGACGATTCGATGATGCCGGGTGGTGCCGTGTTTATGCGCTACGGCACCGACCATCACGGCGTGGCGCTGTTCCAGGCGAGTGGCGAGTGGCGCGAAGGCACCGGCATCAACCATGTCGCCTTCGAGCTCGGCTCGCTTGATGAAGTAGTGCGGGCGCGCGACCATCTGCGCGCGAACGGCGTGACGATCGACTTCGAGGGGCGCCGCCGGGCCGGCTGCCAGATCGCCGTCGAGTTCCGCGACCCCGACGGGCATCATCTCGAGCTCTACTGGAACATCGACCAGATCGGCACCAATGCCCGCGCGCGACCGGCCGAGGAATGGAAGGGCGCGCACAGCCTCAGGGAGGCCATCGCCAACCCGGTCCGCGGGCAGGACACCACACTCGCCGACCGGACGCTCGCCCCGTGACAGCTTCCGGCGCTATACTCCGGCGCGCATGGGATATTGGGGCAAGATCATCGGCGGCGCCGCCGGCTTCATGATGGGCGGCCCGATGGGCGCGGTGTTCGGGGCAGCTCTCGGCCACGCCGCCGACAACGGCTCCATCTCCGGCTTCGGCGTGATGCCGCAGGCATTGCTGAGCCCGGCGCGCATCGCCGCGATGCTGGGCCGCAAGGACCAGGTATTCGCGATCTGCGTTGTGGTTCTGTCGGCCAAGCTCGCCAAGTGCGACGGCCCGGTGCGGCGGGCCGAGGTGGACGCCTTCAAGCGCCAGTTCCGCATCCCGCCGCAGGCGACGCACGATGTCGGTCGGCTGTTCGACCAATCCCGCGATTCACCGGACGGGTTCGAGAGCTACGCCGACCAGCTCGGCGAAAGCTTCGCCGACAACCGGTTGATGCTGGAAGACGTGCTCGCCTCGCTGTTTGCGATCGCGCAAGCCGACGGGCCGGTGAACCAGGCCGAGTGGCGGTTCCTCTCGCGGGTTCACTCCGGCTTCGGTCTCGATCAGGCGGCTTGGGACCGCGCCCGCGGTGCCGCGCCGCGTATGCCGCGCACGCGGGCCGACGAGCCCGATCCCTACACCGTGCTGGGTGTGCCCCGCGCGGCCGATGCCGCCGAGTTGCGCGCGGCGTGGAAGCGCCTGATGCGCGAAAACCACCCGGACAGCCTGGCCGCGCGCGGCGTGCCGCCCGAGTTCATCGCGCGCGCCAGTGACAAGGTGGCCCGCATCAACGCCGCCTGGGACCGGATCAAGCGCGAGCGCGGCCTGTGAGCCTGGTGGCGGTTCGCGAGCTGCCGAGCCCCAATCAGGACGAGCGGCCCGCCGGGATGCCGATCGACATGCTGATCCTGCACTATACCGGCATGAAGACCGCGCAGGCGGCGCTCGACCGGCTGCGCGACCCCGAGGCGCGGGTCTCCTCGCATTATGTCGTGGACGAGGGCGGCACCGTGTTCCGGCTGGTGCCCGAGGAACGGCGCGCCTTTCATGCCGGCATTTCCTACTGGCGCGGCCACACGAACCTGAACGGACGCTCGATCGGCATCGAGATCGTCAATCCGGGCCACGAATGGGGCTATCGCGACTTCCCGGTGCTGCAGCTTTCCGCCGTCTGCGATCTTTGCCTAGAGATTATGTCGCGCCACCCGATCCCGCAGCGCAACGTGGTCGCGCACAGCGACGTCGCGCCCGACCGCAAGGAAGACCCGGGAGAACGGTTCGACTGGGAGGGTTTCGCCCGCAACGGCGTCGGCATGTGGCCAGAGGATTGTCCCGACCTCGGCACCGGCGGCGCGGTGCGCGACGCGGCGAGTCTCCGCGACGTGCGCCGCGCACTGCGTGATATCGGCTACGACGTGCCGCCGGAAGGCGCGCTCGACCCGGCGCTCGCCACGGTGCTGCGCGCCTTCCAGCGCCATTGGCGCCCGGAGGCAGTCACCGGCCAAGCGGATGCCGGAACGCTGGCGCGGCTGCTGGCGGTTGCGCGGCTCGTGAGCTGAACGGAGGCGGCGCTACGCACCGACATCCGTGCCGGCATAGAGGCTGGCAAGCGGGGTCGAGAACCGGTGCGTTCCAGCACGAGCGCGCCGTCATTTAGGGTGGTGAACTGCTGCGGCCATTGGTCGCCCGAGCCCCAGGCAAGGGACTGCGCAACCGTCATCCAGACCGGCAGACCGGAAGCCTTGCTGCGGCTGACATGCGGCTAACCCACTCCTGGGGGATATGGAGCGCGGCTCACGGCGCGCGCAACACCTACAATATCCGTCGCGGATCGAGCGCGTCGCGCAGGCCGTCGCCCACGAAGTTGATGGCGAGCACGGTGATGAAGATCGCCCCGCCCGCGAACAACGCCCAGTGCGGCGCGATGTCCAGATAATCCTTGGCGTCGTAGAGGATGCGGCCCCAGGTCGGGATGTCGGGCGGGAAGCCGAGGCCGAGGAACGACAGCGTCGACTCGGCGATGATCGCATCCGCCACATAGATCGTCGCCGCCACGATCACCGGCCCCATCGCGTTCGGCAGGATGTGCTTCGTGACCTGCCGCCGGGTGGAGGCACCGAGCGCGCGGGCCGCTTCTACGAACTCCTTTTCCCGCAGCGAGAGGAACTGCGCGCGCACCAGCCGCGCCACCGCCATCCAGCGGAACCCGCCGATCACGATGACGATCAGCAGGAATGTGCCCACCTGCGCGCCCATAATCTTCGTCAGCGTGTCGCGGAACAGGTAGATGATCAGCAGCAGCAGCGGGAGCTGCGGCAGCGAGAGAAACAGGTCGGTCAGCCACATCAGCCCGGCGTCCACCATCCCGCTCGAGACGCCCGCGACCGCGCCCACCAGCACGCCGACGATCACGGCGACCCCCATCGCCACCAGCCCGACGGCGATCGAGATACGCCCGCCATAGAGCATCCGAGCGAGCAAATCCTGGCCGAGATCGTCGGTGCCGAGAGGGTGCGCGGCACTCGGGCCAGCCAGATGCGCGGCGAAGTCGATGTCGTTGATCGGCACGGTCCAGATGAACGGGCCGATGCCGACCGCGAGGATCATCAGCACCAGAACGACGCTGCTGACCATCGCGAGCCGGTGCCGGCGGAACCGCCGCCAGGCTTCCCGGCCCGGGGTCTCGAGGCGCGGCTCGGCCGGCCGCGCCGGGTTGCCGGCCGTCTCAGCTGTAAGAGACACGGGGATCGAGCCAGCCGTAAAGCAGATCGGCGATCAGGTTGAAGGCGATCACGAGGCAGGCGAAGATGAACGTCACCGCCATTATCACCGGCGTGTCGTTGGCGAGGATGGACGAGATCAGCAGGGACCCGATACCCGGCACGCGGAAAATCTGCTCGGTCACGATCGCGCCGCCGAAGACGGTCGGCAACTGGAGCGCGATTAGCGTCACCACAGGGATCAGCGCGTTGCGTACGATGTGGCGCAGTACCACCGCCCGCTCCTTCAGTCCCTTGGCGCGCGCGGTAGTGACGTGATCAACACGGATCGCGTCGAGCACCGAGGCGCGCACGAACCGCGTCCATGACGCGCCCTGGAATAGTCCCAGCACCATCACCGGCATGATCGCCTGCTTGATGTGCAGCCAGACCCCGAGCAGCCCTGGGGTGGAGATGTCGGCCCGATAGACGAACGGCAGCCAGTCGAGCTGGATGCTGAAGATCAGGATCAGCACGAGCCCGGTGAAGAAGGTCGGCAGCGAGAAGCCGATGAAGGCGAATGTGCTGGCGATCTGGTCGAACAGCGAATAGGGCCGGATCGCCGCGTAGATGCCGACCGGCAGCGCCACCGCCAGCGCCAGCACCTGCGAGGCGCCGATCACCGCAAGCGTCGTCGGCAGGCGCTGCAGGATCAACTGGTCCACGTCGACGCGGCTGACGAACGAAAACCCCCAGTCTCCGTGCAGCATCGCCATCAGCCAATGCCAGTAACGCAGCATGATCGGGTCATTCAGCCCGAATTTCTGCCGCAGCGCCTCGGCCACCGCCGGGGGCACGGCGGGGTTGGACGCCAGATCGCCGAAGGGATCGCCCGGCGCCAGCGCCAGAATCGTGTATAGCACCAGGCTGATGCCGAGCAGGCTCGGGATCGCGATCAGCAGCCGGCGGACGATGTAGCGGGTCACGCCTTAATCGTGCGCGCGGATCACGTGCGATACCAGTCCTTCAGCGCCCACATGTCGTTGTCCCAGCCGCTGAGCCGCACCTGGAGATTGTTCTTCACGCCAGCGACGCCCGGCCGGTAGACCACCGGGATCACGACGACATCGTTGATCACCATGTCGTTCATCTTGATGAACAGCGCCGCCCGCTTGACCGGATCGAGCTCGGCGTCGGCGGCCTTCCACAACGCGTCGTAATCCGGGTTCTGCCAGCGTGTGATGTTGCGCCCGGCCCATTTGTTGCTCTTCTGTGCCACCTCCCAGGACACGAACTGGAGCATGAACTGGCCCGGATCGGGCTGCGTCATGGTCGTCGTGTACATCTGGATGTCGCTATAGAAGTGCGTATACGTATCCGGGTTCGCGACGTCGGAGGAGAAGAACACCGAGGCGGTGACGGCTTTCAGCTCCATGCTGATACCCGCCTTCTGCGCCGCTTGCTTGACGATCTGCTGATTCTGCTGGCGCGGCGCGTTGACCGAGGTCTGATAGACCACGTGCAGCTTCACGCCGTTCTTTTCGCGGGTGCCGTCGGCACCTGGTTTCCAGCCGGCATCCTCGAGCGTTTTCGCCGCCTTGCCCACATCGAACACGAACGAGGTGTCCTTCGAGCGGTAGCGTTCGGGATTGTTGAGGAAGTTGGCGGTAGCGATGCCCGCCGGGCCATAGATGTATTCATGCACCGCGTTGCGGTCGACCAGCATGTTCATCGCCTGCCGCACCGCCGGGTCGCTGAAGAACGGGTGCTTGGTGCCGAGAGCCGAACGCTGCCCGTCCACCTCCTTCCACGGGTCGGTGAAATTGATCTGGATGTGCTCGATATTGCCACCAGGAATGATCTCGATCCGGCCCTGGCCTGCTTTCACCAGCCGCTGCAGGATCTCGTTTTCGACCTGGAGGTTCCAGGCATAGTCGTATTCACCCGATTGCAGCACCGCGCGCGCCGCCGAAACGGCATCGCCGCCGCCCTTCATCTCGATCGTGTCGAAATAGGGCCGGTTCGGCTCGTGATAATTCGGATTGAGCTTGCCGCTCACCATATCGCCCGGGCGGAACTCGACGAACATGTAAGGGCCGGTGCCGATCGGGGCGAGGTTGGCAGGCGCCTGACGCGAATTGGCGCCCTTGTAGTCGCCGAAAGCATGCTGCGGCAGGATCATCCCGCGCGCGCCCACGAACGCATCGGCCCAGTATGGCGTCGGCCTCGGAAACTCGATCTTGACCGTGTAGTCGTCGAGCTTGCTGACCTTGATGTCCTTGTAGGTGGCGATGTCGTACGCGGCAGTCGCCGGGTCGGCGCAATAGGCGGCGGTGAACACGCAGTCATCGGCGGTGAACGGCTTGCCATCGTGCCAGGTGACGCCCTTCTTCAGCTTCCAGGTCACGGATTTCCCGTCCTCGGCAAGCAGCCCGTTCTCCACCGTCGGGATCGATGCGGCGAGGATCGGGACGAGGTTGCCGTCTGGGTCCCAGCCGGCCAGCGGCTCGTAGAAGATGCGCGAGGCTTCCTGGTCCTTGGTGCCGACCGCGAAGTGCGGGTTGAGCAGGGTGGGCGCCTGCCACCAGAGCACGCGCAATGGCCCCCCGCCGCCGCGCTTGGTCGGCTTGTAGTCGAACGGGGTGGCCTCGGCGGCGAGGCCGGAATGGACCAGCATCTGCGTGGCGAGCGGAGCGGTGAGCCCGAGGGCCACCATCCGCGCGATGAACGCCCGGCGCGGCAGCTTGCCGGCACGGACATCGGCGATCAAGCCGCGCAGGTCTTCCTCATCCATCGTCGATCTCCCAGTGTCCCTGTCCTCCCCGGCGCCGCGGCCAGGGCTGTTCTTGGCGCGATGCTATGCCGGCGCAGTGAACCAGACAATCCGACCTCGCCCGGACGCCGGGTGGTTCAGGACCGATACCAGTCGTTGAGGTTCCACAAATCGTTGTCCCAGCCGCTCAGCGCGACATACATCCGGCTTCGGCACCGGACCTTAGAGCGTGCCGCCCGATCCCACTCAGGAGAAACTGCCGCCGTTGCGCCATTGACCCCGGCCGCGCCGACACGCACATCTTCGCCCGCCAGACGGCCGGACGGCCGCCGGTCCCGGCCTCGGCCGGGGCTGGAGGAAAGTCCGGGCTCCACGGGAACACGGTGCCGGCTAACGGCCGGCGGGGGCGACCCCAGGGAAAGTGCCACAGAAAGCAAACCGCCCGCCCCGCCTTCCGCGCGGCAGGCAAGGGTGAAAGGGTGCGGCAAGAGCGCACCGCGCCCCCGGTAACGGGGGCGGCACGGTAAACCCCACCGGGAGCAAGACCGAATAGGGGCGGCCGGCTGAGCCGTCGCGAGACGGCGGACGCAAGGGCGTTCCCGCCCCGCCGCCCGGGTTGGTCGCGCGAGGCGCGCCGCGAGGCGCGTCCCAGAGGAATGGCCGTCCCGCGCCCCAGGGCGCGGACAGAACCCGGCTTACAGGCCGTCTGGCGGTTCCCCCCCCGGCTTCGATTTCGCGCGCAACCACTCGCGCGCGCATGCGGCGTGCGGCCCGCAATTCCTTTGACGCCCATGATTGCCCATGCTATCCCATATCGTCCCACGACGGCGTGATCCGGTCGGAACGACGGGCGGCAGAGAGGGGTAGCGCCGCGAGCAACGCGAAGGGCGAGCGGTCGGATGACCCAATTCCTGGGCACCCACCAGAACAGGCTGGACGCCAAGGGCCGCGTGTCGGTGCCCGCACCGTTCCGCGCCGCGCTGCGCACCGGTGGTGAACCGGGGGGCGGCGGTCAGCTCGTGCTGCGGCCCTCGCACAAGCATCCCTGCATCGAGGGATGGCCGGTCGCAGAGTTCAACGCGCTCGCCGCGCCGCTCGACAGACTCGATCTGTTCAGTGAAGAACACGATGACTTGGCGAGCACGCTTTATGCGGACGCTTTTCCAGCCGACATCGACAAGGAGGGCCGCATCGTCCTGCCCGACAGCCTGGTTGCCTATGCCGGCCTGAGCGAGGCCGTGGTGTTCATGGGCCTCGGGCGCATCTTCCAAATCTGGGAGCCGGCGGCGGCCGAGCGGCGGCGAGCCGAAGCGCGCGAACGGGCGCGCAGCCGTGGCCTCACGCTCCCCGGGAATGTCCCTCCGTGAGCGGCACGGCCCATATTCCTGTCATGTGCAATCAGATGCTGAAGCTGCTCGCCCCGCGCGATGGCGGCAGCTATCTCGACGGCACGTTCGGCGGCGGCGGCTACGCACGGGCGATCCTGGAGGCCGCGCGCTGCACGGTGTGGGCGATCGACCGCGACCCCGAGGCGATCGCGCGCGGCGCCGAACTTGCGGCCCGTTTCGCGCCGCGCCTGCATCTCCTGCACGGCTCGTTCGGCGCCATGCTGGAACTCGCCGCGGCGCACGGGATCGCCGCGCTCGACGGCGTGGTGCTCGATCTCGGCGTCTCCTCCTTCCAGCTCGATGATCCGGCGCGCGGTTTCTCCTTCCGCACGGACGGGCCGCTCGACATGCGTATGAGCCGCACCGGTCCCACCGCCGCCGACCTCGTGAACCGGCTGACGGAAAGGGAGCTTGCCAACCTCCTGTTCGAGCTCGGCGAAGAGCGCGCCTCGCGCCGCATCGCCCGTGCCATCGTCGCGGCCCGCGCCGAGGCGCCGATCGCCACCACCGGGCGTCTCGCGGCGATCATCCGCTCGGTGCTGCCGCCCGACCGTTCGGGTATCGACCCTGCCACCCGCAGCTTCCAGGCGCTGCGTATCCGCGTGAACGACGAACTCGGCGAGATCAGGCGCGGGCTCGACGCGGCGGCGCGGCTGCTCGCACCCGGCGGGCGGCTGGTGGTGGTCGCGTTTCACTCGCTCGAGGACCGCATGGTGAAGCGGTTCGCCGCTGACCTCGCGGGGCGCGCGCCGGCCCCTTCGCGGCATGACCCGCGCGGCCTGCTGCGCCGGGCCCGGCCGCGCTACCGCCTGCTCACCCCGCGCGCCATGCGCCCGGCCGCCGCCGAGATCGCCGCCAATCCGCGCGCCCGCAGCGCGCGGTTGCGCGCGCTCGAACGCCTGCCCGCCGTCGAGGCCGCGCCATGATACGTCCGATCACCGTCCTGACGTTCGGGCTCGCCTGCGGCGCCGGGCTCTATCTCTACCAAACCAAGCACCGCGTCCGCCTGCTCGACGACGCCATCTTGCAGACCGTGCATGAGACCGAGCAGGTGCGCGAACAGGAGCGCGTCCTGCGGGCTCAGTGGACCTTGCTCGACCAGCCCGACCGGCTGCAGACGCTCGCCACGCAGTTTCTCTCGCTCCAGCCCACCAAGCCGGCGCAGTTCACGACGGAGGCCGATCTGGACGCACGCCTGCCCGCGGTCGCGCAGCCCAAGCCGCCCGCGCCGCCCGATGCAGCGCCGGTCGCAATCCCGGAGAGCACGCCGGTCGCCGCCGCCCCCACGCCGCCGGAGCGCAAGCCGGCCGAGCTCGCGCTGGTGGCGCCGCCCCGCGCCGCGGAACATCCCCAAGCCCGCGCCGAGGAACACCCGCGCCCGCCCGAGCGCACCGACGAACCCGCGCATCCGCTCGTCGGTGCGCCGCAACCACCGCGTCCCGCCCCGCCGCAGCTCGTGGCCGCACGGACGCGCCCGGCACCGCCGGCGCCCGTGCCCTACGTGCAGCCGCAATTCGCGCGGCCGGTGCTGCAGGCCGCCGCGCCCGTGCCGCGCTATGCGGCATCCGCCCCGGCCCAGGTGGGCTATGGCGGCGGCTCCCTGCTCGGCATGGCCCGTTCCGCGGCGCCGCCACCACCCGCCCCGGCGCCGATGCCGGCCTGGACCGACTGGAACCGCTGAGCCGCCATGACGGACGCGTCCGGCACCGAACCGCCCGACCCCGCCAGCGCCCCAGGGCAAGCGGGGCGTCCCGCCCCGGCCCGTCGCACAGGCGCGCCGCGCGTGGGCGATGCCGTGCCGCGGATGGAGACGGTGCGGGTGACGGCGCCCGATCTCCATCGCCGCGCTGTGCTGGAAAGGACCCGCGCCCGTCTCGTGTTCACCGCCGCCGGGTTCGCGGTGCTGTTTCTTGCGGTGGTCGGGAAGCTGATGGACGCCACCATCATCGACCCGCTGAAGCCGCACCGCCCCGAACCCAAGGTCACGGCCCTCGTCACGGAGAAGAAGCCGCTCGATCTCGAGCCTCAGATCCGCCGCGCCACCATCACCGACCGCAACGGCCAGATCCTGGCCGTTTCGCTGCCGACGATCGACGTGTTCGCCGATCCCCGTCAGGTGATGGACCCGGCTGAGAACGCGCGGAAGCTGAAATCGGTGCTGCCGGAGCTCGACGAGAAAGTCGCCGAGGAGCGGCTGTCCGAAACCACCAAGCAATTTGTCTATATCGCGCGCCGCATCACGCCGCAGGAAGAGGTGGCAGTCAACGATCTTGGCATCCCCGGGATCGATTTCCAGACCGGTGAGGAGCGCCACTACCCGATGGGTCGGGTGGCGGCTCATGTGCTGGGCGGCGTCGACGTCGACGAGCACGGCATTGCCGGCGTGGAGAAATGGTTCGACAAGCGGCTCACCAGCGACCACACGCCGCTGCGCCTGTCGCTCGACGTCCGTATCCAGGCGGTCGTACGCGAGGAGGTCGAATCAGCGGTCGAGGAGTTCAAGGCGCTCGGCGGCGCCGGGATCGTGATGGACGTGAACACCGGCGAGGTGCTCGCGATGGTCAGCCTGCCGGATTACGACACCGCCGATCTCGGCCACGCCACCGAGGACGAGCGTTTCAACCGCGCCGCCAGCGGCGCCTACGAGCCGGGCAGCACCTTCAAGTTGCAGACGGCGGCGATGGCGCTGGACGACGGAGTAATCCACATCTGGGACGTGTTCGATACCGTTCATCCGATCCATATCGGCCGGTTCACGATCACCGATTTCGAGCCCGAGCACCACGACATGGCGGTGCCGGAGCTGATTGCGGTCTCCTCCAATATCGGCGCCTCGCACATCGCGCTCGATGTCGGCGGCGAGCGCCAGCGCGCCTGGTTGCAGAAGCTCGGCTTCTTCCGCCGCTCGCCCATTCAGTTGCCGGAGGCGGCGCCGCCGATCGTGCAGCCGGCATCAAGATGGAAGACGGCGACAATCATGACCGTCTCGTTCGGCAACGGCATCGCTGTGACGCCCACCCAGCTCATCGCCGGCACCGCAGCGCTGATCGACGGCGGCATTTGGCATCCGGCGACCTTGCTCGCGCTGCCGCCCGGCCAGGAGCCGCCGGGCGAGCGCGTCGAGCAGCCGGAAACCTCGGCGATCATGCGAAAGCTGATGCGCCTCGTGGTCACGCAGGGCACCGGCAAGCCTGCCGAACTGCCGGGCTACCTGATCGGGGCCAAGACGGGCACATCGCAGAAGGTCGGCAAGGGCGGCTACAAGCTGCACGCCAACCTGAGCTCGATGATCGCGGCGTTCCCGATGACGGCGCCAAAGTACATCGTATACGTGATGCTGGACACGCCGCACGCGGACAAAACGACCTACGGCTTCACCACCGGCGGCTGGACGGCGGGGCCGGCGGTCAAGCGCATCATCTCGCGCATCGGCCCGATGCTCGGCGTGATGCCGTTCACGCCGCAAGAACTCCCGGCGCTGGAAGCGCAGCTCTATCTGCCGCTGGCACCGGCCCGGCCGCCCGGCGCGCCGCCGCCACCGCCGCGCGACGCGCTGGTTGCCTCCGATGCCCATGTGCCCGCCGCCGTTCGTCAGGTGCGCGGGACCAAGGCGGAGGAGGTGCTGCCGACGCACCGCCTCGCCCAGCCGGCCCGCCGCGAGGCAGTGGCGCCGTCCGCGCCGATTATCCGCGCATCCGCGACGGAGGCACCGCTTGCGCCTCGCTGACCTCTTGCCCCGGCTCGACCCGCCCCCAGAATGGCGTGATGCCGCCGGCTTGGAGGTCAGCGGCATCAGCGCCGACAGCCGCCGCATCGCGCCCGGCATGATTTTCGCCGCCCTGCCGGGGACGAAGGCGGATGGCCGCGCCTTCATCGGCGAGGCGGCGGCGCGGGGAGCGGTGGCCGTGCTGGCCCCGTCCGGCACCGTCCGGCCCGCCGGAGTTCCGCGGCTGCCGCTTCTGGAAGATCCAGCGCCGCGCCGCCGCCTCGCCCAGCTCGCCGCCCTGTTCGCCGGCCCCCAGCCAACCTGGATCGCCGCCGTCACGGGCACCAACGGCAAGTCGAGCACGGTCGATTTCCTTCGCCAGATTTGGGCGCTTTCCGGCGCGCAAGCCGCCAGTCTCGGCACGCTCGGCGTGCAGGCGCCCGGCTTCGCGCCGGGTCCAGGCCTCACCACGCCCGACCCCGAGACGCTTGCCGCGCTGCTCGCGGAACTCGCCCGTGCGGGCATCACCCATGCCGCGATGGAAGCCTCCTCACACGGGCTCGACCAGTACCGGCTGGACGGGGTGCGCCTCGCCGCCGCCGGATTCACCAACCTGACGCGCGATCATCTCGACTATCACGGCACCGAAGCAGCCTACCGCGCCGCCAAGCTGCGGCTCTTTGGCGAGCTTCTGCCCGCCGGCGCCCCGGCGGTCGCCAACGCCGACATGGACCCGGTGACGCTTGCGGCGCTGCGCGCGATCGCGGCCCGTCGAGGGCTCGACCTCCGCACGGTGGGCGAGCGGGGTGAGACAATCCGGTTGCTCCGCACCCGGCCCCGCGCGGGCGGGCAGGAACTCGACGTCGCGGTCGGTCGCGCGCAACGCACCCTTGTGCTGCCGCTGGTCGGCCGCTTCCAAGCCGACAACGCCCTGCTCGCCGCCGCGCTCGCCGAGGCGCTCGGCGACGGCGCGGCGCTCGACCGCCTACCCGCCCTGCGCGGCGTGCGCGGCCGGATGGAGCTTGCGACGGTGCTCGCCAACGGCGCCGCCGTTTATGTGGACTATGCCCACACACCGGACGCGCTGGTGCGGTTGCTGACCGCGCTCCGTCCCCACACCGCCGGACGCCTGCATGTCGTGTTCGGCGCGGGCGGCGACCGCGACCCCGGCAAGCGCCCGCTGATGGGTGCTGCGGCCGCCCGCTTCGCGGACGTCGCGACCGTCACCGACGACAATCCACGCAGCGAGCCCCCTGCCGCGATCCGCGCCGCCATCCTCGCCGCCTGTCCCGGCGCCGCCGAGATCGGGGACCGCGCCCGCGCGATCGAAGCCGCGATGAACGCGCTCCGCCCAGGCGACGTGCTCGTCGTCGCCGGCAAGGGCCACGAGCAGGGACAGATTGTCGGCGGCGTGACGCTCCCGTTCGACGATGCGGAGGTCGTGCGCCGCCTCGCCGGCACCTGGAACAAAGCGGCATGAGCGCGCTCTGGACCGCCGCCGACCTCGCGCGCGCGACCGCAGGTGCTTTCACGGGCCCTTCCTTCGACGCCGCGGGCGTTTCCATCGACACCCGCACGCTCGCGCCCGGCGATCTGTTCGTCGCTCTGCGCGGCGAAACCGGCAACGGCCACGACTATATCACCACCGCCTTCGCCAAGGGCGCGGCGGGCGCATTGGCGCATCGCGCCGTCCCTGGCCCGGTGCTGTTGGTAGAGGACACGCTTTCCGGCCTGACCCGGCTCGGCGCCGCCGGCCGCGCGCGGTTCGGCGGGCGGCTGGTCGCCGTCACCGGCAGCGTCGGCAAGACCACGACCAAGGAGATGCTGCGCGCGATCCTGTCGGCCGAGGGGGCCACCCATGCCGCCGTCGCCTCCTACAACAATCATTGGGGCGTGCCGCTGACGCTCGCGCGCCTGCCGCAAACGGCCGCGTTCTGCGTGGCCGAGATCGGTATGAACCGGCCGGGCGAGATCGCCCCCCTCTCCTGCCTCGCCCGCCCGCATGTGGCGCTGATCACGGCGATCGGGTCCGCGCACATCGGCAATCTCGGCAGCATCGAGGCCATCGCCCGCGAGAAGGCCACCATCGCTGCTGGCCTCGAGCCGGGCGGCGTGGCGGTGCTGCCCGCGGACACGCCGCACCTGCCCCTGCTCGCCCTAGCCGCCCGCGCGGCCGGGGCGCGGATCGTCACGTTCGGGCACGCCGCCGATGCCCGTCTGCTCGCCGCCGAAAGCGATGCGGAAGGCGTCTGGCTCGAAGCGCGGATCGGCGGGGAGCGCGTGGAAACGCGGCTCGGAGCACCCGGCGCGCACATGGCCTCCAACGCGCTCGCGGCCATTGCTGCCGCTGCTTCGCTCGGGATCGATCCGGCGCGGGCCGCCGCCGCGCTCGCCGGCTTCGCCGCCGTCGCCGGCCGGGGCGCGCGCCGGCACATCGCCGTGCCCGGCGGGGCGGCGCTTCTGATCGACGAGAGCTACAATGCCAACGGCGCCTCGGTGCGCGCCGCGCTGGAGGTGCTGGCGCTGCAGCCGGCCGCGCGGCGGATCGCCGTGCTCGGCGAGATGCTGGAGCTGGGCGAAGCGGGACCGGCGGAGCACGCCGCCCTGGCGGAACCGGCGGCTCGCGCCGCCGACCTGGTTTTCACATGCGGTCCTCTCATGCGGGGCCTATACGACCGGCTCCCTCCCGGCCGGCGCGGCGCGCACGAGACGGATGTGGAGGCGCTGGCACCGGTCGTCGCACGCACGGTGCGGGCCGGTGACGCCATTCTGGTCAAGGGCAGCCTAGGCAGCCGGATGCGGCTGGCGGTTTCCGCGCTCGACCATCTCGCGGAGACGGTTTGATGCTGTACGACCTCGCTCAGCCGCTCGCCAGCCATTTCATCCTGTTCAACCTGTTTCGCTACATCACCTTCCGCTCGGGCGCGGCGTGCCTGACGGCGCTCGTCGTCAGCTTCGTCATCGGCCCGGCGCTCATTCAATGGCTCCGCGTCAAGCAGCGGCAGGGCCAGCCGATCCGGCTGGATGGGCCGGAGCGCCATCTGCTCGAGAAGCAGGGCACGCCGACGATGGGGGGCGTGCTGATCCTGCTCGCCTGGCTGATCTCGACCCTGCTCTGGGTCGATCTGCGCAACCAGTATGTCTGGGCGGCGATGTTCGTCACCCTTGGCTACGGGCTCCTTGGCTTCGCCGACGACTATCTCAAGGTTTCGAAGCGCAACCATAAGGGCGTGCCGGGGCGGGTGAAGCTCGGCGTGCAGGGTGTGATCGGGCTGCTCGCCGCCTTCTGGCTGATGCGGACCACCGACGGCACGCTGGGCGATGCGCTGGCGGTGCCGGTGTTCAAGGACTTCCTGATCCATTTCGGCTGGTTCTTTCCCGTCTGGGGCATGTTCGTGATGGTCGGCGCGTCGAACGCCGTGAACCTCACCGACGGGCTGGACGGCCTGGCGATCGTGCCCAGCATGATCACCGCCGGCGTCTTGACCTTGATCGCCTACCTCGTCGGCAACCGCATCTTCGCCGATTACCTCCAGCTCCATCCGGTGCCGGGTGCCGGCGAGCTTGCCGTGTTCTGCTCGGCGCTGATCGGCGCCGGCATGGGCTTTCTCTGGTTCAACGCCCCGCCGGCGGCGGTGTTCATGGGCGACACCGGCAGCCTCGCGCTCGGCGGCGCACTCGGCGCGGTCGCCGTCGCCTCCAAGCACGAGATCGTCCTGATGATCACGGGCGGACTGTTCGTGGTCGAGACCGTGTCGGTGATCATTCAGGTGTTCTGGTTCAAGCGGACCGGCAACCGCGTGTTCCTGATGGCCCCGCTCCACCACCATTTCGAAAAGAAGGGCTGGGCGGAGCCCACCATCGTCATCCGCTTTTGGATCATCTCGATGATCCTCGCCCTGATCGGGCTGGCGACGCTGAAGATCAGATGAGCCGCTTTCCGCCCGATCTGTTCGCCGGCTCCCGCTTCGCCGTCGTCGGCCTCGGCCGCAACGGCCTGCCGGTCGCGCGCGCCCTGCTGGCGATGGGGGCGGAGGTCATCGCCTGGGACGACAACGAGTCCGCCCGCTCCTCATCCGGCGCGGCATTCGCCGCGCCAGCCTTTCCCGCAAGCGGGAGAGGCGCACAGAATCGCCTCTCCCGCTCCGCCGGAGACATCGGCCCGACGCAAGCCTGGCCGGATGAGGGCGTGCACCTCGAAATCCGCGAGCCCGCCCCGCAGGACCGCCTCGACGCCCTCATCCTCTCCCCCGGCATCCCGCACTGCCTGCCCGCCCCACACAGGCTCGCTCGGCGCGCGCGCGAGGCAGGCTGGCCGATCCTCTCCGACGCCGAACTGCTCTACCGTGCCGTCCGCAAATCCGGCTCGCGCGCCCGCCTCGCCGGCATCACCGGCACCAACGGCAAGTCCACCACTACCGCCCTGCTCGCCCACATGCTGAGCGAAGCCGGCATCCCGAACGCGGCCGGCGGCAATCTCGGTACCCCCGCCCTCGCCCTTCCGCTCCTGCCGGATGGCGGTGTCTACGCGCTCGAAATGTCGAGCTACATGTTGGAGCGAATCGCCACGCTCCGTTTCGATGCCGCGGCGATGCTCAATCTTAGCCCGGACCATCTGGATCGCCACGGCGACCTGGCCCGGTATCTGGCGGCGAAGCGCGCCATTTTCGCGGGCCAGCAAGTGGGCGACCTAGCCGTGGTCGGCACCGACGACGAACCGAGCCGCCTGACCGCCGCCTGGCTCGCCACCCGGCCCGCGCGGGTCGTCACCGTATCCGAAACCGGCCCGCCGCTCGCCGACGCCCCGGCACTGCCCGGCCCGCACAACGTGCAGAACGCCGCCGCCGCCGCCGCCATGGCGCGACATTTCGGCGCTCCGGACGCCGCGATCGCCCGCGCGCTCGCGAGCTTCCCCGGACTACCGCACCGCCAGCAGATGCTCGGCCGCGCGGGCGGCATCGCCTTCGTCAACGACAGCAAGGCGACCAACGCCGATTCGGCGGCGCGCGCGCTCGCCTGCTATCCGCGCGTGGTCTGGATCGCGGGCGGGATCGCCAAGGAAGGCGGCATCGCACCCCTGGCGCCGCTTTTTCCGCGCGTCGCCCATGCCGTGCTGATCGGCCGCGACGCGCCCCTGCTCGCCGCCACCCTCGCCGCGCACGGCGTCTCGCACGAGGTGGTGGGCACGCTGGAGCGCGCCGTCCCGGCCGCGCTCGCCGCCGCCCGCCGGAGCGGCGTGCCAGTGGTGCTGCTCTCCCCGGCCTGTGCGAGCTTCGACCAGTTCAGCGGCTTCGACGCCCGCGGCGACCGCTTCGCCGCCCTGGTCGCCGCTCTGCCCTGCGAGCGGGCCGCCTGATGCCCACGCTGTCGCGCACCGACACCTCCGTGCTCGGCCGCTGGTGGTGGAGCGTGGATCGCTGGACGCTCGGCGCGGTGGGCCTGCTGATCGGCTTCGGCTACATCCTGATCCTGGCGGCGAGCCCCGCCGTCGCGGTGCGGATCGGCGATCCGCGCAACGCGCTCATCATCAAGCAGGTGGCCTTCCTCGCTCTGGCGGGCGCCATCGTTTGCGGCGTCTCGCTCCTGTCGCCGCGCAATATCCGCCGCCTTGCCGTGATCGGTTGCATCATGGCGCTTGCTTTGACGGCGGCGACGCTCGTGATCGGCGTCGAGATCAAGGGCGCGCGCCGCTGGATCGCGCTGCCGGGCCTTTCCTTGCAGCCGAGCGAGTTCCTGAAGCCCTGCTTCGCCGTCCTCGGCGCGTGGCTGATCGCGGAATCGCACCACACGCGTGGCTTTCCCGGCCGCCTGGTCGCCGCGGGCATCTACCTGATGATCGTGGCGCTTTTGAAGGAGCAGCCGGACATCGGGATGACGGCGGTCATCACCGCCGTGTTCTTCGCCCAGCTTTTCGTCGACGGCCTCAACCTTTTCTTCGTCGGCATCGGCATAGCGGGCATCGGCGCGGCGGCGGTTGGTGCCTACACCCTCTTTCCGCACGTGCAGGCGCGCGTGCAGGAGTTCCTGCACCCACACGATCTCAGCAAGGCTTATCAGGTCACGACCGCTCTCGAAGCCTTCGGCAATGGCGGGCTGCTGGGACGCGGCCCCGGCGAGGGCCGGGTGAAGGACGTGCTGCCGGACGCGCACGCCGACTTCGTCTTTGCCGTCGCAGGCGAGGAGTTCGGCATGATCGTCTGTCTCGTCATCCTCAGCCTGTTCGCCTTCATCGTCGTGCGCGGCCTGTTGCGGCTTTTGCGGGAACAGGACCTGTTCACGGTGCTCGCCTGCGCCGGCCTGCTGACCGGCTTCGGCTTGCAGGCCTTCGTCAACATGGCCTCCACGCTCGAACTGATCCCGACCAAGGGGATGACACTCCCCTTCATCTCCTATGGCGGCTCCTCAGTGCTCGCCGTCGCGCTCGCCATCGGGATGTTGCTCGCGCTCACCCGGCGCCGCTCGCGGGAGGAGTCGGCGTGACCACGCACGCCCTCACCCGGCGCGCCGAGGCGCGCCGGCCTCTCCCGCAAGCGGGAGAGGCATGCAAGCCACCTCTCCGGCTCCGCGCGAGCGGTCGCCCGCGCGAAACGCGAGCGGGTGATGGCGGCCCCATCGTCATCGTCGCCGGCGGCACGGGCGGCCATGTGTTCCCCGCCGAAGCCCTGGCCGCCGCCCTGATCGCGCGCGGGCAGCGGATCGTGCTGATGACCGATGCCCGCTCGTCGGCCCTGAGCAGCCCCGCCTTCGACGGCCGCGAACGGTTCGTGCTGAAGGGCGCCGGCATTGCGGGCCGCGGCCCGCTGCGCGCCGCCGCCGCCGCACTCTCCCTTGCCGCCGGGACGCTCGAAGCCCGGCGCGCCCTTGCCACCCTGCGCCCGGCCGCTTTGATCGCCTTCGGCGGCTACCCGTCCGTCCCGCCGGTGCTGGCCACCCGCATGCTGCGCCGCCGCCCGGCCGTTATCCTGCACGAGCAGAACGCCATTCTCGGCCGCGCCAATCGCGCCCTGGCGCGTTTCGCCGATCTGCTGGCCGTCAGTTTCCCCAAGACAGCCCGCGTGCCGGCCCGCGCAAGCACCGAGGTCACGGGCAACCCGGTCCGCCCCGCCATCGCCGCCATCCCGCCCTACGCGCCGCCCGCCGCCGAGCTGCGCCTCCTCGTCCTGGGCGGCTCGCTCGGCGCCCGGGTGTTCAGCGACATCGTTCCCGCCGCTGTCGCCGCCTTGCCCCAGCCGCTGCAGGCCCGTCTGTCGGTTGCCCAGCAATGCCGCGCTGAGGACATCGACCGCGTCCGCTCGGCCTACGCCGCCGCCGCCGTCCCGGCCGAGCTGGCGCCGTTCTTCGCCGATGTCGCCGCGCGGATCGCGGCGGCACACCTCGTCATCGCCCGCGCCGGCGCCTCCACGGTCGCCGAACTGGCGGTCGCGGGCCGGCCCGCGATTCTGGTCCCGCTCCCGCACGCGATCGACGACCACCAAAGCGCCAACGCAGGTGCGCTCGCAGGCGCCCGCGTGATCCCGCAATCCGAGTTCACCCCCGAACGGCTGGCCGAAACGCTGGCCGACGCGCTCGCGGACCAAGCCGGCCTCGCGGCAGCGGCGGCCGAGGCGCGCGCCTGCGGCCGGGCGGACGCCGCCGAACGCCTCGCCGATCTCGTCCTCTCCCTCGTCGCACAGGAGGCCCCGGCATGAGGGCCCTGCCGCTTTCCATCGGCACCATCCATTTCGTCGGCATCGGCGGCATCGGCATGTCCGGCATTGCCGAGGTGCTGCACAATCTCGGCTATCAGGTCCAAGGCAGCGACATCGCCGATTCCGCCAATGTCCGCCGGCTCCGCGAGGCGGGCATCCGCGTCGATGTGGGCCACGATCCGGCCAACCTGCGCGATGCACGCGTCGTGGTCGTCTCGACCGCCGTCAAGCGCGACAACCCCGAGGTGCTGGCCGCCCGCGCGCGCTTCATCCCGGTCGTCCGCCGCGCCGAGATGCTGGCCGAACTGATGCGCCTGCGCTGGTCCATCGCGATCGGCGGCACGCACGGCAAGACCACCACCACCAGCCTGATCGCCGCCGTGCTGGAGGGCGCGCATCTCGACCCAACCGTCATCAACGGCGGCATCGTCAACGCCTACGGCACCAATACCCGCCTCGGCGCCGGCGAATGGATGGTGGTGGAGGCCGACGAAAGCGACGGCAGTTTCCTCCGTTTGCCAGCGGTGATCGCCGTCGTCACCAACATGGACCCCGAGCATCTCGACCACTGGGGCACGCCCGAAGCGATGCTCGCGGGCTACGACCAGTTCGTCTCGAACATCCCGTTCTACGGCTTCGCCGTGCTCTGCATCGACCACCCGGAGGTGCAGCAGATGATCCCGCGCCTGTCGGACCGGCGGATCATCACCTACGGCTTCTCGCCGCAGGCCGACATCCGCGCCGACAAGCTGGTGGCCGACCGGCTCGGCTCGACCTTCGAGGTCACCTTCACCGACCGCATCCGCAACCGCTCCCGCCGCATGGGGCCATTCCGCCTGCCGATGCTCGGCAGCCACAACGTGCAGAACGCGCTCGCCGCCGTCGCCATAGCGACCGAGATGGACATCGACGACGCGACGCTCCGCAGCGCCTTCGCCGCTTTCCGCGGCGTCAAGCGCCGCTTCACCAAGACGGGCGAAGCCGGCGGCATCACCGTCATCGACGACTACGCGCACCATCCGGTGGAGATCGCCGCCGTGCTCAAGGCCGCCCGACAGGCCGGCGCGCGCGACGTGATCGCGGTCGTGCAGCCGCACCGCTTCACCCGGCTGCAATCGCTGTTCGCCGAGTTCTGCACCTGCATGAACGACGCCGGCACGGTGATCGTCGCCGACGTCTATCCGGCCGGCGAAGCGCCCATTCCGGGCGTCAACCGCGACGCGCTGGTCGATGGGATGCGCGCGCGCGGTCACCGCAGCGTCGTGCCGCTACCGAGCCCGGGGCGGCTCGCCGAGATGATCTTCGCCATCGCCAAGCCGGGCGACTTCGTGGTCTGCCTCGGCGCCGGCAACATCACCCAGTGGGCCAACGCGCTGCCGCAGGAACTCGCCGAGTTGCAGGCGGCGTCGCTTGGCCGGCGCGGGAGTGCGGCTTGATGGCCGCGCACGCCATGCCCCTGCCCCGCCTCACCGGCTCCCTCGCCAACGCCGAGGCGGCCTTCGCTGGCCTGCGCGGCCGGGTGCAGTTCGATGCCCCGCTCGCGCCCACCACCTGGTTCCGCGTCGGCGGCCCCGCCGAGGCGCTGGTGCGCCCCGCGGACGCGGCGGGCCTCGCGGCCTTCCTGGCCGCGCTGCCGCTCGAAGTGCCGGTCCGCACGCTCGGCGCCTGCTCGAACCTCATCATCCGCGACGGCGGGCTGCCCGGCGTCACGCTCCGCCTCGCGCGCGGCTTCACCGCTATCGTCCCGGAGGCGGGCGGGATCGTGGCCGGTGCTGGCGCGCTCGACGTGACGGTGGCCGAGCACGCGGCGGCCGCGGGCCTTGCCGGGCTCGAGTTCCTGTGCGGCATCCCGGGCAGCATTGGCGGCGCTGTGGCGATGAACGCCGGCGCCTATGGCGGCGACATCGCCGGCGTCCTCGACTGGGTCGAGGTGGTGACGCGCGCGGGCGTGCCGGTCCGGCTGAGTGCGGCCGACCTGGCACTCGCGTACCGCCACGCCAGCCTGCCCGAGGGCGCGGTGGTGGTCCGCGCCCGCCTGCGCGCCAGGCCGGGCGATCCGGCCATGATCGCGGCGCGGATGGCGGAGATCCGCGCCAACCGCGAGGCGACGCAGCCCATTCGCAGCCGCACCGGCGGCTCCACCTTCCGCAACCCGCCCGACATGAAGGCCTGGGAGCTGATCGACGCCGCCGGCTGCCGCGGCCTTGCCCGCGGCGGCGCCCGCGTGTCCGAGAAGCACTGCAACTTCCTGATCAACGAGGACGGCGCCACGGCGGCGGACCTGGAAGGCCTGGGCGAGGAGGTGCGCCGCCGCGTCTTCGCGATGAGCGGCGTGTCGCTGGAATGGGAAATCCACCGCATCGGCGTACCGCTCTTCCGCACGCCTTTCCCGCTCGCGGGAGAGGCCGGCGCGCAAAGCGCGCCGGGTTAGGGCGTGCGCCGATGACCCGCGTCGCAGTCCTCTACGGCGGCATCTCCGCCGAGCGCGAAGTCAGCCTCAACAGCGGGCGCCAGGTCATCCCCGCGCTCGAAAAAGCGGGCTTTGCCGTGCAGCCGATCGAGGTGCGCGACGATCTCGGCACCCTGATTGCCGCGCTGACGGAAAACCGGCCCGACGTCGTCTTCAACGCCCTGCACGGCCGCTTCGGCGAGGACGGCGTGGTGCAGGGAGTGCTCGACTGGCTCGGCATTCCCTACACCCACTCGGGCGTGCGCGCCTCCTCGCTCGCGATGGACAAACAGGCCGCCAAAGCGGTGTTCCGCGCCGCCGGATTGCCGGTCGCCCAGGGGATCGTGGTCGCCATCGAGGAACTGGAAGCGCACGACCCGCTGCCGCGCCCCTTCGTCGTCAAGCCGGTCAACGAAGGCTCCTCGGTCGGCGTGGAAATCCTCCGCCAAGGCGATAACCGCCGCGCCGAGGTGGCCCGCACCTGGCGCTTCGGCGCTCGCGCGATGGTGGAGGAATACATCCCCGGCCGCGAACTGACGGTCGGCGTGATGGGCGAGCGCGCCCTCGCCGTCACCGAGATCGAGGCGCAGGCCGGCACATTCTACGACTACGAATCCAAATACGCGGACGGCGGCTCGCGCCATGTGATTCCCGCCCGGATGCATCGCGACGCCTACGATCAGGCGATGAGCGTCGCCGTCGCCGCGCACCGGGCGCTCGGGTGCCGCGGTGCGACCCGGGCGGACTTCCGCTACGACGACAGCGCCGGCGAACCCGGCCGGCTGGTGCTGTTGGAGGTCAACACCCAGCCCGGCCTCACCCCCGTCTCGCTCCTGCCCGAGCAGGCGGCGCATTGCGGCATCGCCTTCCCCGAACTCTGCGCCTGGATGGTGGAGAACGCCGCATGCCGGGCGTGAAGCGCGCGCCGCGCAACTCGGTCAACGACCGTCCGGCCCGGCTACGGCTCCTTCTGCGCCGCCAGCGTCGCTTCGTGCGGCCGGCCTTCTGGGGCGTCGCCTTCGGGTTCCTGTTCCTGGTCGCGCTTGCCGCCATGCACCGCGCGAGCCCCGGCAGCCTAATCGCCGCCGTCCACGAACGATTCGGGCTCGCCACCGCCCGCTTCGGCTTCCGCGTCCAGGACATCCGCATCGAGGGCCGCGCCAACACCCCCGAGCCGCTGTTGCGGAACGCGCTCGGCGTCCGTCCGGGCGACCCGATCCTCGGCTTCTCGCTCGAAGCCGCCCGCGAGCGGATCGAGAAACTCTCCTGGGTCGATCACGCCACCGTCGAGCGCCGACTGCCCGGTACCATCGTCGTGCAGCTTCAGGAACGCCGCCCGTTCGCGATCTGGCAGAACCAGGGCAAGTTCCTTCTGATCGACCGCACCGGCCAAGTCGTCACGAACAACAACGTGGCGGACTTCCACGACCTGCCGCTCGTGGTCGGCGCCGGTGCCCCCGAGGCGGCGGCCAAGCTGATCGACGCGCTGACCGATCGGCCCGGGCTTGCCGCCCGCGTGTCCGCCGCCGTGCGCGTCGGCCAGCGGCGGTGGAACCTGATCCTCAAATCCGGGATGACGATCATGCTGCCGGAAGGCCATGAGGTCGCCGCGCTCGATCGCCTGACCGAGCTCGACCAGCAGCACAAGCTGCTCGACCGCCCGCTGCAATTCGTCGATCTGCGCCTACCGGATCGGATGGTCGTCCGCGCCAAGGCCGAAACCGCCACGCCAGATCCCGCCAAGGACTCGCACGCCACGGCGGCAAAGCGCGCGGCATGAAGGGCCGACTGCAATGAACGAGATGTCGCGCCGCTTCCTCCCGCCACAGGGCATGGCACCCGAAGAACCCGCCCGCGCCCGGGGCCGCACGGGGCCGTTCGGCGTGCTCGACATCGGCTCGACCAAGATCGTCTGCCTGATTGGCCGCATCGAGAGCGACGGCACGCTGCGGGTGCTCGGCTTCGGCTGGCACAAAGGCAAGGGCGTGCGCGGCGGCGGGGTGGTCGATCTCGAGGAAGCCGAGCGCGCCATCCGCGCGGCCGTGGGCCAGGCCGAGGACATGGCCGATTTCGGCCTCCGCTCCGTGACCGTGAACCTCTCCTGCGGCCAGCCGGAAAGCCGCCTTTTCAACGTGCAATGGCCGGTCGGAGGCCGCGCCGTGACCGAGGCTGATGTCCGCCGCGTGGTCAACGAGGGCCGCCTGCGCGCCGAGATGGAGGGGCGCGACATCATCCACGCCCTCCCGCTCGCCTTTGCCACCGACGAGACCGAGCGCGTCGCCGACCCGCGCGGCCTGTTTTGCGCCACGCTGACCGCGCGCCTGCACGTCATCGACGCCGCCCAGACCTCACTCCGCTCGCTCGGTGCCTGCCTCGCCCGCTGCGATCTCGACATCGCGGAACTCGTCTCCGCCCCCTTCGCCGCCGGCTTGGCGGCGCTCGTCGAGGACGAGCGCGAACTCGGCTGCACAGTGATCGACATGGGCGGCGGCACCACCGGCATGGCGGTGTTCGCCGAGGGCCAGCTTCTGCACACCGCCCAGCTCGGCGTCGGCGGCGCGCATGTCACGAACGACCTTGCCCGCGTGCTCTCCACGCCCGTCGCCAACGCCGAGCGGCTGAAGACGCTCTACGGCAACGTGCAATCCTCGCCCGACGACGAGCGCGAGCTGCTGCCCGTGCAGCTCGTGGGCGAGGAAGAACATCAGATCGCGAAAGTGCCGCGCAGCATGGTGGTCAGCATCATCCGCCCGCGGCTCGAGGAAACCTTCGAACTCGTGCGCGAACAGCTCGACAAGTCGGGTTTGGTGCGTGCCGCCGGCAACCGCGTCGTGCTGACGGGCGGGGCTTGCCAGCTCGCTGGCGTGCGCGAACTGGCGGCGCGGATGCTCGGCCGCCAGGTGCGGCTCGGCCGCCCCTCGGCGCTGCGCGGCCTGCCCGATATCGCCGTCAACCCGGCCTTCGCCACCGCCGCGGGGCTGCTCGCCTGGGCCTCGGGCGAGGGCCGCACGATCGAGAACATCGACCTCGACGAGGACCGGCCGCCGGGCCTGTTTCGCCGCTTCGTCAATTTCCTGAAGGACCGGGTTTAGCCGCGTGACGCGAATCGCAACCATCCGGTTGAACAGTTCAACGATCGTCGCGACGCGAGTCGCATGGGGGACGCCGCAATGACCCTGAATCTCACCATCCCGCAGCAGACGCACACCGACTTCACCCCGCGGATCACCGTGATCGGCGTGGGCGGCGGCGGCACCAATGCGGTCGACAACATGATCACCGCCAACTTGCAGGGCGTGGAGTTCGTCGTCGCCAACACAGACGCCCAGCAGCTCATGCACAGCCGCGCCAACCGCCGCGTGCAGCTCGGCCCCCACATCACCCAGGGTCTCGGCGCCGGCGCCAAGCCCGAGATCGGCCGCGCCGCGGCCGAGGAGGCGGCGGACGAGCTCTACCGCCATCTCGACGGCTCGCACATGGTCTTCATCACTGCCGGCATGGGCGGCGGCACGGGCACCGGTGCCGCTCCGGTGATCGCACGCATGGCCCGCGAGCGGAACATCCTCACGGTCGGCGTGGTGACGAAGCCCTTCGCCTTCGAGGGCACCCGCCGCGCCCGGGCCGCTGACCAGGGCATCGAGGAGCTTCAGCAATACGTCGATACCCTGATCGTTATCCCCAACCAGAACCTGTTCAGGATGGCCAACGAGCGCACCACCTGGCGCGAAGCGTTCAAGATGGCCGACCAGGTTCTCTACATGGGCGTGCGCGGCGTGACCGACCTGATGATGGCGCCCGGCCTCGTCAATCTCGACTTCGCCGACATCCGCACCGTCATGGCGGAGATGGGCAAGGCGATGATGGGCACGGGCGAAGCAGACGGCGAGAACCGCGCCATCCGCGCCGCCGAGGCGGCCATCAGCAACCCGCTGCTCGAAGACACCTCAATGTCCGGCGCGCGCGGCCTGCTGATCAACATCACGGGCGGCGACGACATGACGCTGTTCGAGGTCGACCAGGCCGCCAACCGCATTCGCGAGGAGGTGGACGAGGACGCCAACATCATCTTCGGCTCCTCGATCGACGAGAGCCTATCGGGCCGCATCCGGGTCTCCGTGGTCGCCACCGGGATCGACACGCCGAAGACAGAGGCCGCGCGCCCACGCCTGGTCGCGGTGGGCGGCGGCGCTGCCGCCGCCCAGCCGGTCCCCGTGCCGGCCGCGATGGGCCACGCCACCATCACCCCGCCGGTTGCCCACCCCGTGGCCGCGCCCGTCCATCACCCGGCGACGCCCTACCCCGCCGTCGCGCTGCGTCCCTCGCCGCAGCCCGTCCCGGCACCGGAGTCGCTAGTCGCGGCGGCGCATATCGCCGACACGCCGCCGCCAGCCCCCGCTATGGAGCCGATGGCGCGGCAGTCTCAGCGCGCGGCCGCCGCGCCACGCAGCGGTCTCTTCGCCGCCGAGCCGCCGCGCGAGGCGGTCCCCGGGCCGATGGAGCCACCGCGCCCGAGCCTCTTCACCACCGTCACCGGCCTCTTCCGCGGCCGCCCGCCGGTCGGCCAGGAAGCACCGGTTCCACACGCTCCCCCGGTGCACCAGGAGCCGCAGCCCGAGCCCGCCCGCCCCTCGGTCCGCGCGGTCGCGGGCGAGGAGATGGGCATCGAGATCCCCACCTTCCTGCGCCGCCAGTCGTCCTGAGCGGCGCAACAAAATCCGCAGAAACAGTCGGTTACGCGGTAACACTTAGAAATAAAGAGTGAGTGGCGAAACTCGCCCCGCGCCGCCATAGCTTCTCTCGCGGCTCGGGGCCTTTGGCCGGACGTCTGCTTCGATCGGATCCAAAATGGACGCGCTACCGCAGTTTCTCACGGCTGCCGCTTCCTCGCTTACCCGCCAGCACACGCTAAAGGCGGCGATTTCCTGCGTTGGCGTGGGCCTGCATTCGGGCGTCCGCGTGCGCGCCGTCCTCCATCCGGCCGAGCCCGGAGCCGGGGTTCTGTTCCGCCGCACCGATACCGGCGCCACCGTCCCTGCCCGCTTTGACCACGTGGGCGATACCCGCTTCGCGACCTCGCTTGGCGACGGCCCGGCCCGGGTCGGCACGATCGAGCACCTGATGGCCGCCCTCTCGGGCCTCGGCATCGACAACGCCCTGATCGAGCTGGACGGGCCGGAGCTGCCGATCCTCGACGGTTCGGCCGCGCCCTGGATGTTCCTGATCGACTGCGCGGGGATCACGGAGCAGGAGGCGCCGCGCCGCGCCATCGAAATCCGCCGCCCGGTCCGCGTCGGCGGCGAGCACGCCTGGGCGGAACTCGCACCCCCCGGCCCGTTCCAGGGCCTTGAACTCGCCGTGGAAATCGAATTCGGCGCCGCGGCGATCGGCGCCCAGTCGCTGGCGCTCCGCCTCACACCCGCAGCCTTCCGCCGCGAACTCGCCCGCGCCCGCACCTTCACCCTGGCCGCCGAGGTCGAAAACCTTCGCGCCGCCGGCCTCGCGCGCGGTGGGAGCCTAGAAAACGCGGTGGTGGTGGACGGCGCCGCCGTTCTGAACCCTGGCGGCTTGCGGATGGCGGACGAATTCGCCCGTCACAAGCTTCTGGACGCCGTGGGCGACCTCGCATTGGCCGGCGCCCCCTTGCGCGCTCGCTTCCGCGGCCACCGCAGCGGCCACGCCTTGCATCACCGGTTGCTCGAAGCCTTGTTCGGCGACAAGGCGAACTGGACGGAATCGACCGATCCCGCCCCGGTCCCGGCGGCGGCCTGAGCCCGGCCCGCAAGTGACCACCTGAGCGGTTCGGGGGCCGCGCAGGTGTCGACCTGCCCAATGCGGCCCCACGCCAAGTGATCACTTGCCACAATTGCCGATCGTGAAATGATCACTTGCCACGCCGCGGGGCCGCCCAGGTGATCACCCGCGCCTCCAACGCATCGGCGCACGGCATCACCACGGCGGCGACGGCTGGGAACACCGGCCAGCACCGATGCGCCGAGTTCGTCCAGATCGGGCGTCTTGCGGAAATCAGCCGCCGCCAGCACGCGCCCGCGCCGCCGGCCGGTCGATCGCGAACGGCGCGATCGGCAGCTCCGTGCGCCCGCGTTCCACCAGATCGGCCAGGATCACGCCGACGATCGGCCCGAGCTGGAAGCCGTGCGAGCTGAACCCGAAGGCGTGGAACGCATTGGCTTCGGTGGAACTCGGCCCGATCACCGGAATGTCGTCCGGCATCCGCGACTCGATCCCCGACCAGCAGCGCACGATCCGCGCCTGCTGCATGATGGGAAACAGTGCGCTCACCGTCCGCGCGCTCGTCACCAGCTTGCGAAAATCGACTGTCGAGGTCTCGGCCGCCGTATCGGGCTCGCCGCGATGCCCGCCGCCGATCAGCACCGTGCCGTTCGCCGCCTGCTTGAACGAGAGCTTGCGCCCGACGCCGATCACCACCGGCTTGACGAAGTCCGGCATCGGCGCCGTGACCATCATCATCGGCGCGGTCGGCTCGAGCGCGACCGGCTCGCCCAGCGCCGCCGCCACCTGCCCGCCCCAGGCGCCGCCGCAATTCACCAAGGCCCGCGCCTCGATCGGCCCGGCGCTGCTTTGCACCCGCCACACGCCAGCGGAGCGCGCGAGCCCCCCGGCACGGCATCCCTCCAGGATCACCGCGCCCGCTTCCGCCGCCGCGTGGCGGAACGCCATCGTGGCGTGATAGGGACTGGCGAAACCATCCTCGCGCGCGATCAGCCCGCCGGCGCAGCCGGGCGCCAGCGCCGGCAGCAGATCATAAAGCTCGTTCGGTCCGACGAGCTCCTCGTGGTCGTAGCCGAGCCCGCGCACCATCGCGGCCCGCTGACGCAGGTGCTCCATCTCCGCTTCGGTCTCCGCGACCGCGATCTGACCGCTTACCGTGAACCCGCAGTCGCGCCCGAGCAGCGCCGCGATCCCATGCCAGAGCCGCATGGAGGCGACCGACAGCGGAATCTCCGCCGGATCGCGCAAGAGCCGCCGCACGCCCCCCGCGTTCACGCCCGAGGCATGGCGTCCCACATTGTTCTTCTCGACCAGCAGCACACGCGCGCCGCGCTGGGCGAGCTGAAACGCCGTCGAGCAGCCGTGAATGCCGCCGCCGATCACCAGCACATCGGCGGCGCGGGTCATTCCCCCAATTCCACCGCGGCGAGTTCGCCCAGCCCGATCGGCTTCAAGGGCGGGCGGATGCGGTAATACCCCGCCTCCGCCGGCGTGATCCCCCGCGCCGCCGCGATCACCTCGCTCACCACCGGCCCGCACAGCCGCCCCTGACACGGTCCCATGCCAACGCGCAGGAACGCCTTGGCCTGATTCGGCCCCATGCAGCCCTGCCGCACCGCGTCACGCACCGCGCCCGCCGTCACCTCCTCGCAGCGGCAGACCACGATCTCGTCGGCCGGCGCGCGGATGGAAGCTGGCGGCGGATAAAGCCGGTCCAGAAACCGGCGGATCGCGCGCTGCGAGGCGAGCGCCCGCCGATCGTCCCGCGCCAGCGCATCACGCTCCTTCGCGCTCAGCCGCCCGATCCGCCGCAGCGCCTCCAGCGCCGCCAGCCGCCCGGCATGTTCCGCCGCGCGCGCGCCGAAAATGCCGGCGCCGTCGCCCGCCACCAGCACGCCATCAACGGAACTGCTGCCCCATTCATCGACGTCGGGGCGAAAGCAACGCTGGCCCTCGTCCCACACGTGCGCGCAGCCGATCAGGCGCGTCATCTGCTGCGCGGGGATCACCCCCTCATGCAAGGCGACGATCCGCGCCGGGATGCGCCGATCCGATCCGCCGGCCCGGAACGCAACGCTCTCCGCTTCGGCCGCGCCCTCAATCCTGATGCCGGAAACTCCGCGAAACACCGGCACGCCGCTCCGCTGCACGGCACCGATCATCGCGAGCCCCTTGAACAGCAGCCGCGCGCCGGCGCCGCGCAGCGCCATCGGCAGGTGCCGCAGCGCCGAGAGCTGATCGGCGCCCGTACTCGTGTCCAGCACCGCCTCCGGCTTCGCGCCGGCGGCGAGGCATTGCTTCGCCACCAGCCACACAAGCGGCCCTGAACCCGCGAGCACGAACCGCGCGTGGGGCGCAAGCGCGGCGGATTTCAGCATGATCTGCACCGCCCCCACCGTCATCACCCCGGGCAAGGTCCAGCCCGGCACCGGCACCGGCCGCTCCATCGCGCCGGTGGCGACCACCAGCGCGCGCGCGTTCCAAACTTCCGAGCGCCCGTTGCAGCTCACCCAAATCTCGCGCTCCGGCGTCACGTGCCAAACGAGCGTACTCGGCCGGTATTCGGCACCGCTCGCTTTGAACGCTGCGACGATTGCCTGCCCGCGCGCGTAATCCTCGCCGAGCACATCCAGCATCCCCGGGTGCTCCGCCGCGATCCGGCCGATGCCGCGATAGATCTGTCCGCCCGGCTCGGCTTGCTCGTCGGCGAGCCGCACCGTCGCCCCGTGCGCGGCAAGCAGCGCGGCGCAGGCGAGCCCCGCCGGCCCGGCGCCGATCACGACCGCATCGAGCCTATCGCTCATGCCGCCTCGCGCGCGCCGCGCTGGCGGCGAATCTTCATCCCGTCCGCCGCCGGCACCATGCATGCCTGGCGGTTGGCGATGCCGTCGATCTCCACCAGGCACTCGAAACAGACGCCCATCATGCAATAAGGCCCGCGCGGGCTGGCGCTGATCGCGGTATCGCGGAACGCGCGCGCGCCCGCCGCCAGCAGCGCCGCCGCCACGCTGTCGCCTTCGCGCGCGAGCACGGCTTCGCCCTCGAACTCCAGGCGCAGCACCGCGCCCGCCTCATCCACGCGCCGGAACATCAAACCTGCTGCTCTTGAAAGCGTCGAATTTTGCCGGAAGCGCGCCGTCCAGGATAGAGGGCGCCAAATCGAGCGCGTGCGCCGCCGCCAGCGTCACCCCGCTGTGGCAGGTCGCCGCGAACGCCCCCGGATAGCGCGCCGATTGCTCGTAGATCGGAAACCCGTCCGGCGTCATCACCCTGAGCGCGCCCCACATGCGGACGATGCGCGCCTCGGCGAGCGCCGGGAACGTCATCACCGCCCGCGCAGCGATGGCGCGCGTCACCGGAACCGTCGTCGCCGCGTCGAACCCCACGTCCTCCTGACTGTCGCCCGCCATCACCGAGCCCTCCGCGGTCTGGCGCAATATGTGCGTCGCATAATGCAACAGCGGCTTCACTCGCTCCGTCACCAAAATCTGCCCGCGCAGGGGCGAGACCGGCATCTCGAGCCCCACCATCGGCGCCAGACGCCGGCTGCCGAGCCCCGCCGCGATCACCAGCTTCGGCGCGGTGAAACTTTCCGCCCCACTGCGGACGATGAAGGCGCCCCCGTCGGGCGTGATCAGATCGACGCCGTGCCCCGGCCGGTATGCGCCGCCAGCGCGCAGCAGCGCCGAATGGAGCGCGCGCAGCAGGAACAGCGGATTGGCGTGCCCGTCGATCGGACAGAACGAGGCGCCCGCCACGCGATCGCCGATCCCCGGCACCATCGCGCGCAGCTCCGCGCGATCCACGATGCGCGTGCCGATGTCGCCGCTCTCGTTGTGCATGCGTCTGATCAGGTCGGCGCGCGCCTCCAGCTCCGCCTCGCTGAAGCAGAAATGCAGCCCGCCCGGCTGCTCCAGCGCAACATCGGCGCCGCTCGCCTCCCGCATCCGCGCCGCGAGCGCGGGCCACAACTCCGCCGAGCGGCGCGACCAATGCGCGTAGGGCGGCATCCCCGCGCCCTTGCTCTGCACCCACACCAGCCCGAAATTGCCGCGCGCCGCGCGGAACGCGACATCGCCTTCGTCTAAAACGACCACCGCGGCCCCGCGCGCCGCCGCACCCCAGGCAATGGCGCCCCCGACCAGCCCGCCGCCGATCACGATCAGATCGAAGGCGCTCATGCCGCCCCTCCCGAGAACAGGCGGTCGATGCCGTACAACCGGTCGAGCAGCAGCAGAAGGAGGGTGGAGATCGCCATGATCACGGCCGAAACCGAGGCCACCAGCGGGTCAGTGGTCTCGGCGATGTGCGAAAAGAGCCGCACTGGCAGCGGCGTGACCTGCGGCGAGGAGACGAAGATCGTCACCGTCAGTTCGTCAAACGAGGCGATGAACGCCAATATCCACCCGCCGACCAGCCCGGACATCAGCATCGGCAAGGTCACGCGGCGAAAGGCGGCGAAGTTTGATGCGCCGAGCGAGAGCGCCGCCCGCTCGATATTGCGGTCCACGCCACCCACCGCGGCCAGCAGCATCCGCAGCACATAGGGGCCGATCACCACCGCATGGCACAGCATGATGCCGATGAACGTGCCCTCGATCTGGAAGATCGTCAGGAAGCGCAGCAAGCCGACGCCTAGCACCACCGCCGGGATCATCAAGGGCGACATCACGAACGCCACGAGTGCACCGCGTCCCGGAAACGCATAGCGCGCGATCGCCAGCGCCGCCGGCAGGATACACAGGCTCGCCAGGGTGGCCGACGACAGGCCGAGCTCGATGCTGATCCAGAAGGAGGCGATGAAATCCGGATAGTCGAGGATCGTGCGGAACCAGCGCAGCGACGGCCCATGCACCGGCAACGACAAATATCCTTCGGGCGTGAACGCCACCAGCGCGACGACGAGGAGCGGCGCCAGCATGAACGCCATGAACAGCGCGTGAAAGCCGAGCGCGAGGGCGCCGTTGCGTCTCATGCGCGCACCGCGTCACGCCGCTCCAGCACGCGGCTCCACAGAAGCACGATCGCCATCACGCACGCGACCAGGATCACGGCGATCGCCGCGCCGGTCGGCCAGTCCAGGGTGAACAGGAAATTGTCGTAGATTGAGGTCGCCGCCACTTTCAGCCGCCGCCCGCCAATCAGTGCCGGCGTGGCGAACGCGCTGGCGGCGAGTGAAAACACGATCAGGCTGCCCGACAGCACGCCCGGCAGCGCCTGCGGCAGCACGACCCGCCGGAACACCTTTGCCTTGGAGGCCCCGAGCGACAGCGCGGCCGCTTCGCCCGCCGGATCGACAAGCCGCAGCGCGGTCCACACCGCGATCACCATGAACGGCACCAGCACATGCACGAGTGCGACGACGATGCCGGTCTCGGTGTAAAGCAGGTCGACAGGCCGTTCGGCCAGGCCAAGCCCGAGCAGCGCCTGATTGAGCAGCCCCTCGCGCGCGAACAGGATCGTCCAGCCGAGCGTGCGGACCACCACCGAGATCAGCAGCGGGCCGAGCACGACAAGCAGCGAGACGCCGCGCCAGCGCGGATCGAGCCGGCTCAAGATCCACGCCTCCGGCGTGCCGATCAACGTGCAAATCGCCGTCGTGATCAGCGCGATCCGCAGCGTACGGAGATAGATGCGCTGATAATAGGGATCGGTGAGCACGCTCACGTAATTGGCGAGCGAGTAGGTCGGCAGGATGCCTTTGGTGTCGCTGAACCCATTGAAGCTCAGCACGAAAATCATGGCGAGCGGCGCGGCCAGCAGCAGGCCATAGAGCGCGAGCGCCGGCGCGCAGAGCCAATACGGCATCACTGTCGTGCGGCGCGCGGCCGGCCGCGCCGCGATCGCCGCCTCAGCCATGCGCCGGCGCTTCGTCGGGCGGCAGCAGCACGAGGCTCCTCGGCTCCCAGGCAAGTCCGATCGCGTCGCCTTCCTGCGGCGCCGCCGCGGTCGCGTTCTGCAAATACACCAGCAGCTCGCCTGCCTCCCCCTCGGTCTGCAACAGCCAGTGGCTGCCGAGGAAAATCCGCGACTGCACGGTGGCGCGCAGCATCCCCTGCTCCGGCGGGGTGATCCGCAGCCGCTCCGGCCGCAGCGCGCATAGCACCTCGCCCGACTCGGGCGCGCCCGCCGGCGCCGCGATGCGCACGCCGCTCGCGGTCAGCAGTCCGCCCGGCACGCAGCGCGCGCGGAAACTGTTGCTCTTGCCGAGGAAGCTGGAGGCGAACCAATCAGCCGGCCGGTCATAGGCAGCCTGCGGCGTGTCCACCTGCACGATGCGTCCCGCGCGCATCAGCGCGATGCGGTCGCTCAGCGCCATCGCCTCGGTCTGGTCGTGCGTCACCATGATCGTGGTGACGCGCAAGCTCCGCTGCAGCCGCCGCAGTTCGAGCTGCATCTCCTCGCGCAGCTTGGCATCCAGATTGGACATCGGCTCATCGAGCAGCAGCACGCGCGGCTCGATCACCAGCGCCCGCGCCAGCGCCACGCGCTGCTGCTGGCCTCCCGATAGCTGGCGCGGATAGCGGTCCGCCGCGTGCTCCAAATGCACCATCGCCAGCGCGCGGCGCACGCGTTCGGCGCGCTCGGCGCGCGGCACCTTCCGCATCTCGAGCCCGAAAGCCACGTTCTGCGCCACGCGCATGTGCGGAAACAGCGCATAGGACTGGAAGACGATGCCGATCCCGCGCCGGTTCGCCGGTACGCGCCGCATGTCCGCGCCGCCGATCCGCACCGTCCCGGCGCTGGGCTCGATGAAGCCGCCGATCATCTGCAAGGTGGTCGTTTTTCCGCAGCCCGACGGGCCGAGCAGGGAGACGAACTCGCCCTGCTCCACCGTCAGATCGAGATCGCGCACGGCGTAGAAATCGCCATAGCGGCAGGTCAGGGATTCGAGCTGCAGGAAGCTCATCGGCTCCCGCTCAGCGTTCCACCTCGCGATTCCACCGCTTGGTCCAGGCGTCACGCTGCTGATTGACCTTGGTCCAGTCGAGCGCCACCAGTTTCGCGATCTGCGCGGGACCGTAGGGCACGCGCGCAGCAACGGCGGGCGGCAGCTCCACGGTCTTGTTCACCGGTCCGTTCCCCGCCTCCGCCACCGCGCGCTGCACGTCGGCCGAGAGCATGTAGTCGACGAACTGCTGGGCCAGCGCGGCGTGCCTTGCGCCCGCGACCGGGCATTCGGCGGTGAACAGCGCCATTGCGCCTTCCTTCGGATAGACGAACTTGATCGGAAAGCCGGTGTCGGCGAGCGCGTTCACCCGACCGCTGCCCCAGATCGCGGCGACGATCTCACCGCTCTGGAACAGCTCCGACATCCGCCCCGGCGAGGATTCGAAGGCGCGGATGTTGGGTGCGATCTTGTGGATCATGTACTCGAAACCGGGATCGATATTCTCCACCCCGCCACCGTTCAGCCGCGCGTACATGATCAGCGCCTGCAAGCCGTAGGTGTTGTCGATCCCCGGCATGGCGATCTTGCCCTTGTATTTCGGGTCGGCGAAATCGGTCCAGCTGGCGGGCGGCTTCCAGCCGAGCCTTTCGAACGCGCGCGCATCGTAGGCAAGGCCCGTGGCGACGATCCCGGTCGCGACCGCATCGTCGCCCATGTGCGCGATGTCGTACACCTGCGCGTAGGCCGGGCCGGGTTGCAACTTGGCGCAGAAGCCGAGCGCCTTGGCCTGGTACATCGGCCCGTCGTCCATGATGGCGACATCGAGGTCGGGATGGCCCTTCTGCGCCTGGAGCTTCGCCAGCGTGTCGGTGGAGTTGCCGGCAACATATTCGATGCGCGTGTTGTGCGCCTTCTCGAAGGCCGGAAACACCTTCTGGCGCAGGATGGTCTCATATGAGCCGCCATATCCCGCGACGTACAAATCCTCGGCCCCGGCCGGCCCCGCCGCCAGCAACAGCCCACCCGCAACTGCAACGGCCGCCGTCCATGCGCGCATCCTGCTTTCTCCCTGCTGCCTGCCCACTCAAAGCCGAACCAAGGCGGGGAGACAAGCGGGACTGCACGGAACCGCGTCACTCGCCTATGCTCGGGCGCAGGGGACGCGAGGCGAGCGAGCAAGAGCGGAACATCGCGGCACGGATGGAAGCCGCCGCGCTTCCATGGGCCGAGCGCGGCGGGCGGCTCACCAGGCGCCGCCGCAAGCTCGCCGCACGCGCCACCGCCGCGCAACGATCAGGCTTCACCGCCGCCCACGCAACCGTGGAAATCGCAGGCACCTGCGCCTGCGCCGCGGGCGCGTCGCTTTCATCCGGCCGCGCCGGTTACGCGCCCGAACAGCGCCAACTGCCCCCGCGTCGTCTCGTCCCAACTGAACCCCTCGGCATAGGCGCGCGTCGCCGCGCGATCGGGCGGCGAAGCGAGCAGCGCCGCGCAGCCTTGGGCGATCGAACCCGCGCTGCGCTCCACGATGCGCCCCGCCTCCGGCGCCCGCACCACTTCGGGATTGCCCCAGATATTCGTCGCCACCACGGGGGTTCCGCAGGCCATCGCCTCCAGCAGCACGTTGGCCCAGCCCTCGCGCGACGAGGCGAGCACCAGCACGTCCGCCGCCCCGTACCAGGACGGCATTTCCGCGTGCGGCACCGCGCCAACCAGCCGCACGCGGTCCCGCACCCCGAGCCGGTCGATCAGCGCCAGCAGCGCTCCGCGCTCCGGCCCCTCGCCCACGATCGCCAGCCGTACGCCCGGCAACTGCGCCGCCGCCTCGATGACGAGATGATGCCCCTTCCGCTCGATCAGGTGCCCGACCGAAAGCAAGCTGGGTCCCGCGATCCCGAGCCGCGCGCGCAGCGTGGCGCGGTCGGCGGGCGGGCAAAAGAGCCGCGTATCGACACCATTGCGGAGCACCGTCACCTTTTCATCCGGCGCGCCGAGCGCGACCATCGCCTCTTTCAGCGCCGCGCTCACCGCCACCAGCGCCGCCGCATCCGCCATCGCCCGGCGGATCATCCGCCTGGGCAGCGCATAGCGCGGCAGGAAATTCACGTCCGTCCCGCGCGCCGTCGCCACCACCGGCAGCCCGAACCGCCGCCCGAGCCACACGGCCGCCACCCCATCGGGATAGAGATAATGCGCGTCGATCGCTTGAATGCCCGCGCCCGGCAACAGGCGGGCGAACACCGGCAGCATCGCACGGTACAGCAGCCACGGCGCCAGGCTCATGCCCGCCTTCGGGATCACCGGATAGCGCGGATGCAGCACGTCGATCCCGTGCCGCTGCTCGCTCTGCGGCGCGCGCGCGTGCGCCGCCCATTCCCCGAAGCGCGGTGCGGTGGACGGAAACCAGGGCACCGGCGCCACCACGAGGCTCGCCGCCTCGCCGCTGGCGAGAAGCTGGCGCAGCCGGTTCTCCACGAACACGCCGTGGTTCGGCCGACCCGCATGGGGATAAAGCGTCGAGAAGGTTAGCAGGCGCAGCATCGCGGCCGGCCGCCCGGTCGGGATCGCGGCGGTTCAGGAGCCCTTCGTCATCTCCCCGAGCAGCTTCTCTGCGTCGGCCTTCTCGCCGAACGTGCCCTGCACCTTCACCACCGCGTCCAAGAGCTTCACCGCCTCGTCCTTCTGCCCGGTGTCCTTCAGCGCCACCGCAAGATGGTAGGCGATGCGGGGATCGCCGGAGACGACCGCCTGCCGCAGCAGGTCGGCCCCCTTCGCCGGCTCGCCCTGCTCGGTCAGGATCCAGCCGAGCGTATCGGCCGTCTGCGGCGACGGCGCGAGCAGATATGCCTTCTGCGCGATGGCGAGCGCGTCCTTGTCGCCGAGCTGCTGGGAGACCCAGGCAAGGTTGTTCAGGATCAGTCCGTTGCGCGGGTCCGCCGCGGCCACCTTCTTCAGCTCCGCCTGCGCGTCGTTCAGGCGATGCAGCGCGATATCCACCTCGCTCAATGTCGCGAGCACGGTGTAGTCGGCCGGGTTCTTGGCAATCCAGTCGGCAAGCACGGTATGTGCCTTGTCGAGCTGCCCTGCCTTCTCGTATGCGGCGGCAAGCCGCGTCACCAACAGCGTCGAGGGGGTGGTCGCCATCGCCTGCTCGTAGGCCTTGACCGCATCCTCGGGCTGGCCGGCCGCGAGATAAACATCGCCGCGCAAAGCCGCGAGCGGCGCGAACGTCTGATCCTCGCGCTGCAATGAATCAGCGGTTTGCAACGCTTTTTGCAGGCCTGACGCTTTCAGATCGACCAGCGCGTAATCGAACTCCAACTGGTAGTTGCGCGGGGTCGCGGCCATACCCTCGGTCAGCACCGTCCGCGCCGCCTCGTAGTCCTTGCGCTGTATCAGCAGCGAGACAAGCTGACGCCGCGCATTGACGTCGCGCGGCTCCAGCTTCAGCAGCGCGTTCAGCGTGTCGCGCGCATCGTCTTGCTGCTTCAGGGCGATCTCAGCGTCCGCCTTCAGATGCAGGCTGCCCACCGTCGGCTGCCCGGACTGTTTGTCCATCTCCTGCGCCAACGCCAGCGCCTTGTCGGGCTGGCCGGCGCGCAGATAGGCCGCCCCGAGCTGGAGCGAGAGACCCGCATTCGCGGTCTGCGCCTGATGCGCTTTCTCGAGCAGCGCAACGGCGTCCGCCATCCGATTTGTGCGTTCGGCATTGGCGACCATGATCGACAGGGCGGGCTCCGACGCCGGATCGGCCTGCAACACCGTCTTGAGTTCCGCCTCCGCCTCCTGCCCGCGCCCGGCCAGGCTTAGCGCCCGGGCAAGGTTGGTGCGCGCCGCCAACAGATCCGGCTTCTCCTTGACCAGTTTCTGCAAGGTGGCGACGGCGCCGTCAGCGTCGAGATCCGCCATCTGCACGGCGGCAGTCAGGTTTTCGACTTCCGGCGTACTGCCCCCGCTTTTCTTCACCTCGGCGAGCGCCGCGTTCGCCTTGCCGATGTCACCGGAACTGAGCGCGGTCGAAACCAGCGCCGCCTGCAGCTCGGGCGAGGTCGGGTTCTTCGTCAGTGATTGCTGCAAGAGGCTCAGCGCGTCATCGAACCGGCCCGCGGCGGCAAGCGCGCCCGCGCTCTCGGCGATCGCCTGCACGTTGTCGGGGACAAGCTCCCGCAGCTTGGCGAACGCATCCGCCGCCAGATCGGGCCGCCGCACCGCCATCTCCGACTGGCCGAGCATCTGATAGATCGCCGCGTTCGTCTTGCCGGCCTGCACCGCCTGATTGAGCGGCTGCAAGGCAAGATCGGGGCGGTTGCTCCGCAGATAGAGCTCGGCGAGCAAAGCGTAGCCGCTGACGTCCTGCGGCACGTGCGAGATGTAGGTGGCGGCCGAATCCTCGGCCACCTGGGTCTCTCCGTTGCGTGCCGCCGCCATCGCCATCAGCAGATAACCGCGCGGGTAGTACGGGAACAGCGGCTGAAGCTTCTGCAGCGTGGCTTCCGCATCGCGGTTCTTGCCGTCGGCGAGCTGCAATTCCGCCTGATAGAAACGCGCCTGCGGGTTGCGCGGATCGAGCGCAAGCGCCGCCTCGACATCCTTGCGCGCCTCGTCGCGCTTGTTCATCGACAGCAGCAGCCCCGCCCGTTGCAGCAGGGCGGGGATCGCCTGCGGCTGTTCGGCGATGAGCTTGTTCAGCGCATCCAGCGCGCCGTCGCGGTCGCCCGAAAATTGCAACACAAGCGCGTTCAGCTCGCGCACCTCGGGCGATTTCGGCTGCAGCGCGAGCGCGTGGGCTACGCGGTCCTTGGCCTTCCACACCTCGCCGTCGGCGAGCGCGAGCCTTGCGTCGGCGATCCAGGCCGCGACACCGTTCGGGTAGATTTGCTCCGCCTGCGCGAAGCTGTTCTGCGCAGCGGCACGATCGCCGTTCTGCATCTGCGCCTGCCCGCGCAGCACGTAGATGTCGGCCTTCAGCTCGGGATCGTCGCCGCTCGGCACGAACTCCGCCAACAGATCCTTGCCGCGTCCCTGCCGCAGCAGCGTCTCGCCCAGCAGGAGCGTCGCCTTATGCTTGTCATAGCCGCGGTCCGCCGCCGCCCGCGCGTCGCGTTCGGCCGAGGCGGGGTCGTTCAGACTAAGCTCGACCTCCGCCAGGTCGAAGCGGTAGGCGGCATTCTGCGGGTCGGCCTTCACCGCGTTGCGGAGCTCGATTTCCGCGGTTTGCAGATCGCCCTTCTTCGCCGCCTCCTGGGCCGCCTTGGCGTAGTCGGCTGCGCCCGCCGCATCGGCCGCGCACGGCGCCGCCAGCGCAGCGACGAGCACGAGCGCGGTGGACAGCTGCAACGCGGTTCTCAACATGGACTGATGGCCCTTGACTTTTCTGCCAGGGCGTTCACTGCCCGGGTTCTGGCGCCGGAGCAATAGCGTAAACCAGGACAGCGTTGCCGTTAACTTGCGGTCACGCGAAGCCTTGGTTTAGCCCCCGGTTATGCCGGACATCGAGATCTGGGGTCATCGCGGCGCCCGCGGCCTGTTTCCCGAGAACACTCTCGCAGGCATCCAGGGCGCGCTCGCACTCGGGATCGACGGGGTCGAAATCGATATCGGGCTAACCGCGGACGGCGTGCCGGTGCTGTGCCACGACCCGCGCCTCTCACCCGATATCGCCCGTGATCCGTCCGGCGCCTGGGTCGAACCGCCCGGCCCGCTGCTGCGCGCCCTGCCGGCCACCGCTCTCGCGCGCTACGATGTGGGCAGGCTGCGGCCCGGCAGCGCGACCCGTGCCGCGTTCCCCCGCCAGGCGCCGCGGGACGGCGCGCGCGTGCCCGCGCTCGCCGAGGTGCTCGCCCTCCGCGCCCCGCTCATCATCGAGCTGAAAACGCTTCCCGACCGCCCGGCCGAGACCGCCGCCCCTGCCGCGATGGCCGCTTCGGTCGCCGCCGCCATCCGCGCCGCCGGCGCCGAACGCACGACGGTCGTGGAATCCTTCGACTGGCGCGGCCCGCGTCTCGTCCGGCGCCTGCTCCCGGAGCTTCGCCTCGCCTGGCTCACCCGTGCCGAGACCGTGGCGGCGGCGCCGCTCTGGTGGGACGGCGCCGACCCAAGCGCCTTCGGCGGCTCGGTGCCGCGCGCTGTTGCCGCCGCCGGGCGCCTTGGCGACGCCTGGGCGCCTGACTGGGCGACACTCGCCCAGGATCAGGTAAAAGAGGCGCACGAGCTCGGCCTTCGCGTGATCGCCTGGACCGTGAACGACCCGGCTGCGATGGTTCGTCTCGCCGCCTGGGGGGTCGATGCGCTGATCACCGACTATCCCGATCTCGCGCTTGCCACGGTGCGGGGCGGCTGAGCCGGGACAGCGCCGGCCGCGGCTGCTATATCCGGGGCAACCAAAATCCGGGAGCTTTCGTCCGATGGCCGTCTCCGCCCTCAGCTACGTGCACGGCGCAAGCGACGTCCCGCTGCTCGGCGAGACGATCGGCGCCAACTTCGCCCGCACCGTCGCCCGCTTCCCTGACCGGCCAGCTCTGATCGTCCGCCAGCAGGGCATTCGCTGGACCTATTCGGAGCTCGACCGCAAGAGCACGGACTTGGCGGCCGGCCTGTTGGCGCTGGGCTTGAAGCGCGGCGACCGTGTGGGCATCTGGTCGCCCAACAATGCCGAATGGGTCATCACCCAGTTCGCCACCGCGAAGGCCGGCCTCATTCTCGTCAACATCAATCCGGCCTACCGCCTGGCTGAGCTCGAGTACGCGCTGAACAAGGTCGGCGTGCGCGCGCTGATCACCGCCACCGCCTTCAAGACCAGCGACTATATCGGCATGATCAACACGCTCGCCCCCGAGCTCCGCACCTCCGAGCCCGGGCGCCTGCGCGCGGCGAAACTGCCGAGCCTGGAAGCCGTGATCCAGATCGGCACACCGGCCGCGCCCGGTGCGCTTTCGTTCGAGACGGTGTGCGCGATGGGCACCGAGCGGGAGCGCGCGGCGCTCTCCGATCTAGCGGATCAGCTCCAGTTCGACGACCCGATCAACATCCAGTTCACCTCCGGCACCACCGGCGCGCCCAAGGGCGCCACGCTGACGCACCACAATATCCTCAACAACGGCTACTTCATCGCTGAGGCGATGCGCTTCACCGAGCACGACAAGCTCTGCATCCCGGTGCCGATGTATCATTGCTTCGGCATGGTGCTCGGCGTGCTCGCCTGCACCACGCACGGCGCCGCGATGGTGTTCCCCGGCGAGGGCTTCGATCCGCTGGCGACGCTGCAAACCGTGGCCGAGGAACGCTGCACCGCGCTGCACGGCGTGCCGACCATGTTCATCGCCGAGCTTGATCACCCCGAGTTCCGCCGTTTCGATCTCTCCTCGCTCCGCACCGGCATCATGGCGGGCGCCCCGTGCCCGATCGAAGTGATGCGCCGGTGTGTCGAGACGATGCACCTCTCCGAGATCACCATTGCCTACGGCATGACCGAAACCAGCCCGGTCAGCACGCAGACCACGACCGACGATCCGCTTGAGCGCCGCGTCAGCACCGTCGGGCGCGTGTTCCCGCACGTGGAGATCAAGATCGTCGATGCCGAGGGCCGCATCGTGCCGCGCGGCACGCCGGGCGAGCTCTGCACGCGCGGCTATTTGGTCATGCGCGGCTACTGGGGCGATCCCGAGCGCACCGCCGAGGCGATCGACGCTGCGCGCTGGATGCACACGGGCGACCTCGCCACCATGGACGAGGACGGGTATTTCAAGATCGTCGGCCGCATCAAGGACATGATCATCCGCGGCGGCGAGAACGTCTATCCGCGCGAGATCGAGGAGTTCCTCTATCGCCATCCGAAAATCCAGGACGTCTCGGTGTTCGGCGTCCCCGACGAGCGGTATGGCGAGGAAGTGGCCGCCTGGATCAAGCTGCGTCCCGGCGAGTTGCTCACCGTCGAGGAAGTGCGCGCCTTCTGCCAGGGCCAGATCGCCCACTACAAGGTGCCGCGCCATATCAGCTTCGTGGACGAGTTCCCCATGACCGTCACCGGCAAGATCCAGAAATTCATCATGCGCCAGCGCATGTCCGAGGCGCTGCGCGTGAAGGAGGCGGTGACGGCATGACCCGTGACGGCCGGCCGCGCCGGCCCTAACCTCCGGGTCGGCACGCCAGGGAGGAGAGGTTCGATGCGCTGGGCCCGGTTCGATCATCAAGGCACGCCCACCTACGCCGTCGTGGAGGGCGAGGTGCTGATCCCGGTGCGCGGCTCGCCCTTCTCCACCTGGGAGCGTACCGGCACACAGCTCAGCCTCGCCGATGCGAAGCTCCTGCCGCCCGTGATCCCGCCCACCTTCTACGCCTGCGGGATGAACTACGCGGGCCATGTGCGCGCGGTCGCGGCCAAGATCGGGCAGGAACCGAACATCCCGACGCAGCCCGACATCGGGTATCGCGCCAACAACGCGCTGATCGGCCCAGGCGCGCCGATCGTGATCCCGCGCGACGCCACCGAGAAGGTGCAGTACGAAGGCGAGCTGGTGGCCGTGATCGGCCGCAAGTGCAAGCACCTCACGCGCGAGAACGCGCTCGACGCCGTGCTCGGCTACACGATCGGCAACGACGTCAGCGAGCGGAGCTGGCAGAAATCCGACCGCACGCTCTGGCGTGCCAAGAACACGGACACGTTCAAGCCGATGGGCCCCTGGATCGAGACCGAGGTCCGCCTTGATGATCTGGTCACCAAGATCCGCCTGAACGGCAAGCAACTCATCGAATTCCGCACCAACGACATGGTATTCGGCGTGGTGGACTATCTGGTGGCGATGACGCGCTACCTCACCCTCTATCCCGGCGACATGGTGTGGATGGGGACCGAGGGCGAAACCGCCAACATGAAGCATGGCGACGTGGTGGAGGTGGAGATTACCTCCATCGGCACGCTGCGGAACCCGGTGGTGCGCGAAGGCGCGGGGTGACAATGGGGGGCGGATGCCAATCCGCCGACGCAGCCGTCCTACCCGGCCGCCACCATCGCCTCTTGGCCCGGCCGGGCCAGTTCCGGATCATTCAGGTAATCCGGCATCGCGTAGGCGGTCAGGCGCGGGATGTCGTGCAGCGTCACCCGCGCGCCGCGCGTCTCAACGCCGAGCTCGCGCAGCGCGGCGAAGGCGCGCGACAGGTTCTCCTGTCGGCAGCCGAGCCGGGCGGCAAGCAGCCCCTTCTCGAACGGCAGGCGGAAGGTCGCCTCGGTGGCAGCCGGATCGGGCACCAGCGCCAGCAGATAGGCCCCGAGTCGCTGCGCCGCGGTCCGCACCTTGAGGTCGCGGATCTGCCGGATCAGGGCGCGGAAGTCGCGCGAGAGCGTCTGCAGCATCCCGATCGCCATCTGCGGCGTGCGCGCGAGCAGCGCCCGCAGCCCGTCGGCCTCGATCGCGATCAGCCGCGAACGGGTCACGGCATAGGCCGTCTGCAAATAGGGCAAGTCGAGGACCAGCGAGGCGAGCACCACGTCGCCGGGCGGATGCACCACCTCGACCACCGCCGTGCTGCCATCGGGGGCCGTGCTGGAAAGCGCAATCTGCCCCTCGATCACGTAGTAGAGCTTATCCGGCTTCTGCCCCTGCCGGACCAGCTCCTGGGCGTGGTCAACCACGATGATCGAGGCGAGCTGATCCACCTCGGCAAGAACCTCGTCGGGCAGTCCCCGGAAGCATGGCAGACCGCGCAACAGGGAAAGGCCAGGTCGCATATTCGGTCCTGTTCAGGGCAAGGTTGGCTGGCGCACCATCGCTGCGCCGGGCGGCCCTGGCATAGCGCAAACCGAGCCGCGTTGGCCAGCCTTGCTTATCATAAGAGGAACGAAATGAGAGCGGTTATCTGCGAGGCCTATGGCGGTCCCGAGGCGCTCGCCGTGCGGGAGGTTCCGGACCCGCCACCGCCACGGGGCAACGAGGTCCAGGTCCGCATCCGCGCCCGCGGCGTGCAGTATGTCGACGTGCTGCAGGTCGCCGGCAAATATCAGGTGAAACCCGAACCCCCCTTTATTCCCGGCGGCGAAGGCGCGGGCGAGGTGATCGCGATCGGCCCGGACGTGACCCGCTTCCGCCCCGGCGCGCCGGTGATGGTCCGCCAGCGCCTCGGCGCGCTCGCCGAGCGCGCGAACGTCCCGGAAAGCGGCTGCCAGCCGATCCCGCCCGGCCTCTCGATGGAGCAGGCGGGCGTGTTCCTGTCCGGCTTCGCCACCCCCTATCACGCGCTTTTGCAGCGGGCGCGGCTGGCCGCCGGCGAGTGGGTCCTCGTCCACGGCGCCGCTGGCGGCATCGGCATCGGCGCGATCCAGGTCGCGCGACTCGCCGGCGCGCGGGTGATCGCCACCGCGAGCTCCGAGGAGAAGCGGGCCGCGTGCCTCGAGGAAGGTGCCACGCACGCGCTCGACTACCGCCAGGGTTTCGTCGATGCGGTGAAGGAGATCACCGGCGGTCGCGGCGCCGACATCGCCTACGACCCGATCGGGGCCGACGTCACCGAGCAGTCGCTCCGCTGCCTCGCCTATCGCGGCCGGCTGGTCATCCTCGGCTTCCTCGGCGGCGGGCCGGCGACGATCCGCAGCAACTATCTGCTCATCAAGGCGATCGACGCGATTGGCATCTACATGGGCGCCTTCCAGCAGAACGAGCCGGAACGCGCCGAGGCCAACATTCGCGAGATGCTGACGCTGGCCGGCGAGGGCAAGCTCCGCCCGCGCATCTCGCACCGGTTCGCGCTGGAGGAGGCCGCCGCCGCCATGCGGGCGGTGATCGACCGCAAGGTGATCGGCAAGGCGGTGCTGGTTGGCTGAGGCGCTCGCCGCCGGCCGCCCGCAGACGGCCGGCCTCGACCGCACCGGGCTCCTGTGCCTCTCGGGGTCCGTGCTGTTCCTCAGCAGCGGCTGGCCGCTGACCAAGCTCGCGATCGAGCACGGCACCGCCCCGCTCTGGTTCGCCGAGAGCCGCGCCGGATTTTCCGCGCTCGTCACCTTCGTCCTGGTCGCCGCGAGCGGCCGGTTGCGGCTGCCGCGGCGGGGCGACCTGCCGGCGCTCTTCGCCGTCGGCGGGCTGCAAACAGGTCTGTTTTTTGTATTCTCCCACATCGCCGTCGGCTTCGTGCAGGCGGGGCGCACCGCCGTCCTCGCGAACACCACCACCTACTTCGTCGTGCCCCTGTCGCTGATCGTGCTGCACGAGCGCATCCCGCCGCGCCGCTGGCTCGCCGCCCTGCTCGGCGTGGCCGGTGTCGCGGTGCTGATGGGGCCGTGGTCGATCGACTGGAACAGCCCTGGTGTGCTGGTGGGCCATTTGTTCCTGCTCCTCGCCGGGCTTGCCTTCGCCATCGCCATCGTCGTCGTGCGGGCCGCGCCCCCGCGCAGCGCCATGTTCTGCTTGCTGCCCTGGTGCTTCGCCATCGCCTCTCTGGTCGTTCTGCCACTGCTCCTGATCGAGGCGCCGGGCGGCTCGCTCGGCCGCGACGCCGTCTCCTGGAGCGGCATCCTCTATGTCGGCCTGCTCGCCGGTCCGCTCGGCACCTGGGGCATCGTGGAGGCGACCATGCGGCTCCCCACCGTCGTCTCCTCGGTAGGGTTCCTTGCCACTCCGGCGGTCGGCCTGATCCTGTCCAACCTCATTCTGGGCGAACCGCTCACCCCGGACCTGCTCGGCGGCAGCGCGCTCATCCTGGGCGGCGTGGCGCTCGCCGCGCTGCCTGCGCGCCGGTGATCCTGCACGCCCGTTCGCAAGGCTCGGGGCCGCCGGTCGCGCTGCTGCACGGGCTCTTTGGGTCCGGGCGCAATCTCGGCGCGATCCAGCGCGCGCTCGCTTCCCACTTCCGCGCCATCGCGCTCGATCTCCGCAATCACGGCGACAGCCCCCACGCCGCCTCCATGAGCTATCCCGAGATGGCCGCCGACGTCGCCGCCACGCTCGGCGCCCTCGGCGCCCTGCCGGCCGCCGTGCTCGGCCACTCGATGGGTGGCAAGGTGGCGATGCGGCTCGCGCTCGACCGGCCGGATGCGGTCGGCCGCCTGATCATCGCCGACATCGCCCCGGTGCCAAACCCGCCCCGCTTTGCCGCCATCGCCGAAGCAATGCGCGCGCTGCGTCCCGGCCTTTCCCGCGCCGCGGCCGATGCGGCGCTGCGGTCAGCGGTGCCGGACGCGGGCCTGCGCGCCTTCCTGCTGCTCAACTGGCGCGCCGAGGGCTGGCGGATCGGGCTCGACAACATCATCGCCAACCTCGCCGCCATCGAAGGCTGGGACGCGCCGGCCGGCGCGCGCTACGAAGGCCCCGTGCTTTTCGTCACCGGCGCGCGCTCCGATTATGTGCGCCCCGAGCACCGCCCAGCGATCCGCGCGCTGTTTCCGGCCGCGCGATTCGTCGCGATCAAGGACGCGGGCCACTGGCTGCACGCCGACAATCAAGCCGCGATGATTGCGGTGGTGGAGGCGTTCCTGCACGCTCCGCCGCGCGACGGAGGAAACACGCGATGAACGACGACGCGCCCTACGCGGGCCTGAAGGTAATCGACCTTAGCCAGGGCGTCGCCGGCCCCTATTGCGCCATGCTGCTCGCCCGGCACGGCGCCGATGTCATCAAGATCGAACCGCCCGAGGGCGGCGACTGGAGCCGCGGCCTCGGCCCCAAGCACGGCGACCAGACCGCCTATTCGCTCGCCGCCAATCTCGGCAAGCGCAGCGTCGCGCTCGATCTCAAGTCGCCGCGCGGCAAGGAGGTGCTGCGGCGCCTGTTGCGCGGCGCCGACGTGTTCCTCCAGGGCTTCCGCCCTGGCGTGATCGAACGGCTCGGCTTCGGTTACGAGGCGGTGCGGGAGATCGCATCCTCGGTCGTTTACGTCTCCATCTCGGGCTTTGGCCAGCGCGGCCCGCTCGCTGAGCGCCCCGCGATGGACCCCGTGCTGCAAGCCTATACCGGCCTGACGAACGAGAATGCCGGCGAGGACGGCATCCCCCATCGCGTGCCGATCATTGCCGTCGATATGACGACCGCGCTGTACGCCTTCTCGGCCGTCGCCCCGGCGCTGTTCGGCCGCGCCCGCACCGGCAAGGGCAAGCACATCGAAACCAGCCTGATGCAATCCGCCGCCGCCCTTCAGGTGGTGCGGATGCTGCAATACGAGATGGAGGGCGGGGCGATCCGCCCGCCCGCCGCGCCGAGCGGCGTCTACAAGGCGGCCGACGGCTGGATCAATGTCACCGTCGCCCGCCAGCACGAATGGGTCGCGTTCTGCGAGGCCGTGGAAAGGCCCGCGCTCGCCGCCGATCCCCGCTTCGCCACCGCCGACCTCCGCGTCGATCATGCCGAGGCGTTGCGCGCTTTGCTCCGCCCGCTCCTCGCCGGGCGCAGCGTCGCCGACTGGTCTGACCGCTTCGCCGCACGGCGCGTGATGCACGAGCGCCTCAACAGCTACGCTGAGTTCCTCGCCCAGCCGCATGTGCGCGCGAGCGGCGCGGTATCCTGGATCAACCACCCCGACGTCGCCCGCACGATCCCACTGCCCAATCTCCCCGGAGCGCCCGCCTTCGCGACCGGCGAGGTCGGCACGATCGCCCCCCGCCTCGGCGAGCACACGCGCGAGGTGCTGGCCGAACACGGTTTCGGCGCCGCTGAGATCGAATCCCTGGCCGCCGAGCGCGTGATCGGGGTGTAGGCACGACGACCCCGTTTGCGGCCCCTGCGCCGGGATCAATGCCTTCCGAGCAGATGCAGCGGCAGCGTCGTCACGGACAATGTCCGCTAACCAGGCATCCAGCGTGCCCTTGCCCGATCTCGCCCACCGCCCCTAGGTAGCCCCATGCCCGACTTCTCCCGCACCTGGGACGTGTTCGTCGCCGGCGGCGGCAATGCGGCGCTCTGCGCAGCCATCATGGCGCGCCAAGCCGGCGCCTCGGTGCTGCTCGCCGAATCTGCCCCGCGCGCCTTCCGCGGCGGCAACAGCCGCCACACGCGCAACCTGCGCGCCATGCACGAAGGCCCGGCCGGGCCGCTCACCGACACCTATTCCGAGGACGAGTTCTGGGACGATCTGCTGCGCGTGACCGGCGGCAACACCGACGAACAGCTGGCGCGCATGACCATCCGCGCCTCCGCCGGCGTGTTCGGCTGGATGCAGCAGGCGGGCGTGCGCTTCCAGCCGAGTCTCACCGGCACGCTCAACCTCTCGCGTACCAACGCCTTCTTCCTCGGCGGCGGCAAGGCGCTGGTGAACGCCTACTACCTCACGGCCGAGAAGCTGGGCGTGGACATCCTCTACGACACGGAGGTGCGCGCGCTTCGCATGGAAGCGGGCGCGGTGCACGAGGCCGAGATCACCCACAAGGGCTACCCGGAGACGGTGCGCGCCCGCGCGGTGGTGGCCGCGAGCGGCGGCTTTCAGGGCAATCTCGACTGGCTGCGCCGCTACTGGGGCGAGGCGGTGGATAATTTCGTCATCCGCGGCACTCCGTACAACCGCGGCCGCGTGCTGCAAAACCTGCTCGATCAGGGCGTCGCCGCGGTCGGCGATCCCACGCAATGCCACGCCGTCGCGCTCGACGCGCGCGCTCCCAAGTTCGACGGCGGCATCGCGACCAGGCTCGACAGCGTGCCCTACAGCATCGTCGTCAACCGCGAAGGCGAGCGGTTCTACGACGAAGGCGAAGATGTATGGCCGAAACGCTACGCGATCTGGGGCCGGCTGATCGCCCAGCAGCCCGAGCAGATCGCCTACTCGGTCTGCGACGCCCGCGCCGTGCGGCTCTTCATGCCGTCTGTTTTCCCCGCCGTGACCGCGCCCACGCTGGGCGAGCTTGCCACGAAGCTCGGCCTCGATCCGATCAAGCTGCGCGCCACCATCGCGCGCTATAATCAGGCCGTGCAGTCGGAGGAGAAATTCGACCCGAGCCGGCTCGACGGCTGCGCCACCACGGGCTTGGCGCCGCCCAAAAGCAACTGGGCGCGGCGCATCGAAACGCCGCCTTTTTACGGCTACCCGCTGCGGCCCGGGATCACCTTCACCTATCTCGGCGTGCGCGTGAACGAGAGCGCACAGGTGCTGATGGAGGACGGCAAGCCGGCCGCCAATTTGTTTGCCTCGGGCGAGATCATGGCGGGGAACATCCTCGGCCGGGGCTATCTCGCCGGTTTCGGAATGACGATCGGCACGGTGTTCGGCCGCATCGCCGGCGAAGGAGCGGCCCGCCATGCAAGAAACTGACGCGCTGCGGGATGCTCGTCGCGACATGGAGATCTGCAACGCCTGCCGCTATTGCGAGGGCTTCTGCGCGGTATTCCCGGCGATGGAGCTGCGCCGCGAGTTCACCTCGGGCGACCTGGCCTACCTCGCCAATCTCTGCCACAACTGCCGCGGCTGCTATTACGCCTGCCAATACGCGCCGCCGCACGAATGGGGCGTCAACGTTCCCCAGCATCTCGCGCAAGTGCGCGCCGAAAGCTACGCCGAATATGCCTGGCCGCCCGCGCTCGCCCGTGCCTTCCAGCGCAACGGCCTCGTCGTGTCAGTCGTCACGGCGGCCGCATTCGCGCTCGTCGTGGCGCTAACGGCCGGCCTCAACGGCGCCGCTTTCACCACGCCGCAGGACCGCTTTTACCAGATCATCCCGCTCTGGGTGATGCAGGCGGCCGGCCTCGTCACCTTCATCTTCTCACTGGCGGCGATCGGTATCGGCACCTGGCGGTTCTGGCGCGTGGCAGGCACCGGCCGACGCCCCGATGCCGGGGCGCTCGCGGTTGCGCTGCACGACGTGTTCACGCTGCGCAATCTCGGCGGCGGCGGGCACGGCTGCAACGACAACAGCGAGCGGTTCTCGATGCTGCGCCGGCGCCTGCACCACGCGATGTTCTACGGCTTTCTGCTGTGCTTCGCCGCCACCTGCGCGGGCTTCGTCTATCACGTCTTCCTGGACTGGCCGGCTCCCTACCCGTTCCTCAGCGCCCCGGTCCTGCTCGGCACAATCGGCGGCGTCAGCCTGATGGCGGGCACGTTCGGGCTGTTCGCCATGAAGCTGCTGGATGATCCCGGCCCAGCCGCGCGCGAGCTCCTTGGCGCCGACGTGGCGCTGCTCGTGCTGTTGTTCCTCGCCGCCGCCACGGGGCTTGCCCTGCTCGGCCTCCGCGGGAGCTCGGCGATGGGCCCGGCGCTCGCCGTGCATCTCGGCGTGATCCTGGCCCTGTTTCTCCTGTTGCCGTACAGCAAAATGGTCCATGGCGCCTATCGCGCCGCCGCGCTGTTGCGCGCCGCGATCGAACGCCACGAGCCGCCCCTCGGGGCCGAATAGCGTCTACGAACACCCGCCCGGCGCCGGTGGAGGCTGGTCCTGCAAGTCGGGCGGGCGGTTGGGCAGCAAGGCCGGGTCGATCCAGCAATCCGGCACGCCGAGCGTCGCGGTGCAGTAGGGTTGCGGCAAGGGCGGCACGCGGTGGCGCAGGCAGCACGTGGTGCCCGGAAACGACTCGCATAATGCCTGTCCTAGTCCGACCGGCTCGCCGTCGCGCCCGATCGGGGCGGCGCAGCCGGCCAGCAGGCCGCTCAGCAATATCGCCCTCGCGAGCTGGCGCATGGGCGCGATCCTGCCGCCGAACGGTAAATCAAGTATTGCCGGCGGGCGGTTTGCCGCCAAAAGGTCGCGCCGCTATGGTCCGCCGCCTTCCAGGGGACCCGAGCGAATCCGTGCCCGATATTTTTGACGAGGTCGAAGAAGACGTCCGCGCCGAGCGGGTGCAGCAATTCTTCGCCCGCTATGGCTGGGCCGTTCTGGCGCTTGCGGTGGTGATCGTTCTTGCCGTCGGGTTCTGGCGCTATCGCGAATGGCGGCTGGAGCGGCAGGACCAGGCCGCCGCTTCCCAATACCTGATCGCCACCACCGAGGCCAACGCCCCCGGCGAGTCGGGCGCCAAGGCGCGCAATGCGGCGATCGCGAGGCTCGACCAGCTCGCGGCCAGCGGTCCCGAGGGCTACAGAACTCTCGCCCGCCTGCGCGCCGCCGCGCTGCTCGCGCAGCAAGGCAACGTCGCCGAGGCGTTGCGATTCTACAACGAGATCGCCAGCGATTCCGCTGCCGATCCGCTGTTCCGCGACCTCGCCACCCTCCTCTGGGCGCAGCGCCAGATCGACAGCGGCGACCCGCAGATCCTGCAGGCACGGCTGGAACCGCTGGCCGTCGCGGGCAACCCCTGGCGCCCGCTCGCCGAGCGCGCGTTGGCGCTGCTTGATCTCCGCCAGAACCGGGCGGACGCCGCGCGCTCGATCCTGCGCGGCCTGGCCGCCGATGCCACCGCGCCGCAGGGCGTGCGCGAATCGGCAGCGCTGATGCTCGACCGCCTCGGGAGCTGACCATGGCCCGCGACCTTCCCATCGGCCGGCGTGCCGCGCTCGGCCTTGCCCTTCCGCTCGCGCTCGGCGGCTGCGGCCTGTTCAACGGCTCATGGTTCGAGACGGAGAAAAAACCCATTCCCGGCAAGCGCGAGCCGGTGCTGCGGAACGTCGATGTGCTGGCGCCGCAGAAGGGCCTGGGGCCGATCACCCTGCCCGCGCCGGTCCGCAACGCCGCCTGGATGCAGGCCGGCGGCAACCCCGCGCACGATATGGGCCATCTCTTCTCGCCGCCTGTGCTGTCGGTCGCCTGGACCACCTCGATCGGCGAGGGCGGCGGCTATCGCAACAAGATCCTCGCCCAGCCGATCGTTGGCAACGGCGTCGTCTATACGATGGACGTAGCGGCCCGCGTCTCGGCCTTCTCCCTCTCCAACGGCCAGGAGCTCTGGCGGGTGCCGACGCGCGGCGAGAAGGCGCGCAGCACCAATGTCGGCGGCGGGCTCGGGCTCGCCGAGGGCGCGCTGTTCGCCGCCAACGGGCTCGGCTCGCTCGTCGCGCTCGATCCCGCGTCAGGCAAGGAACGCTGGCGCGTCGATCTGAAGGCGCCGCTACGTTCAGAGCCGACGATCGTCGCCGGCCGGCTGTTCATCACCACCTCCGACGACACGCTCTATGCGCTGAACGAAGCCGACGGACGGCAGCTCTGGTCCTATCAGGCGCGCAGCACGGTCGCCAACATGCTGGGCCGCCCGGCGCCCGCCTTTTCCGACGGTATCGTGGTCGCCGGCTTCGGCTCGGGGGAGCTCTCCGCCTTCCGCGCCGACACCGGCACCGTGATCTGGACCGACGTGCTCGCCTCCTCGGGCGGCGGGCGCTTCGCGGACATCGCCTCAATCCGCGGCCGGCCCGCGATCCGCAATAACGAGGTGTTCGCCGCCGGCATGGGCGGCCTGATTGTCGCCAACGACCTCCATGCGGGCCGCCGCATCTGGCAGATCGCGGTGGCGAGCCAGGACAGCCCCTGGGTCGCCGGGGATTGGCTGTTCATCACCACCCTCGATCAGCAACTGGCGGCGCTGCACCTCGCCGACGGGCAGGTTGCGTGGTCCGCGCAGATGCCCGAATTCAGCAACCCGAAGAAGCAAACCGGGCCGCTCACCTGGTTCGGCCCGCTGCTCACCGGAGACCGTCTGATCCTCGCCGGCACCAGCAAGGAGGCGCTGTCCGTCAGCCCCTATACGGGGGCGATCCTCGGCCGCCAGCCCTTGCCTTCCGCCGCCGCCCCGGTGCAACCGGTGGTGGCAGAAGGAACGGTGCTGCTGGTAGCCGAGGACGGGCGCCTGATGGCGCTGCGTTAAGTCGCGCCCATTTCCGCGCTCATGCGCCCCACCGTCGTCATCGCCGGCCGGCCCAATGTCGGGAAAAGCACGCTGTTCAATCGCCTGGCGGGGCGGCGCGCGGCGATCGTCGCCGACACGCCGGGCGTGACGCGCGATCGCAAGGAAGCCGACGCCCAGATCCGCGGCCGCGAGATCCGCCTGGTCGATACCGCGGGGCTTGAGGAAGCGCCGCCCGAAAGCCTCTCCGGCCGGATGCACCGCTCGGCCGCTTCGGCGATCGGGACGGCCGACCTCGTGCTGTTCGTTGTCGATGCCCGCTCGGGCCTCACCCCCGCCGACCGGCATTTCGCGCAATGGCTCCGCCGCCAGGGCCGCCGCGTGCTGCTGGTCGCCAACAAGGCCGAGGGCCGCGCGGCCGACAGCGCGATCTACGACGCCTACGCGCTCGGTCTCGGCGATCCGATCGCTGTTTCCGCCGAGCACGGCGAGGGCGTCTCCGCCCTGATGGCCGAGATTGCCGACCGGCTTCCGCCGGCGGCGGAGCGCGAAGGCGAGTCGCCGGACAAGCCTCTCAAGCTCGCGATCGTGGGCCGCCCGAATGCCGGCAAATCCACCCTGCTCAACCGCCTGCTCGGCGAGGAGCGGATGCTGACCGGCCCCGAACCCGGTCTCACGCGCGATGCGGTCGCGGTCATGCTCAAGGATCCCGAAGGCCGCGCGGTCGAACTGGTCGATACCGCCGGCCTGCGCCGCCGCGCCCGGATCGAGGCGCCGCTCGAGAAAGCGTCGGTCGGCGCCGCGATCGGCGCGCTCCGCATGGCCGAGGTGGCGGTGCTCGCGGTGGATGCGACCGAGGGCCTGCACGAGCAGGACCTCCACATCGCCCAGCTCGTCGAGCGCGAGGGCCGCGCCCTGGTCCTCGCCCTCACCAAATGGGACTTGGTGACCGACCGCGCCGCCGCGCGGCGGGCCGTAGCGGATCGGCTGCAAACCAGCCTTGCCCAGCTCAAGGGCCTGCCGGTGGTTCCGCTCTCCGCCCTCACCGGCCAGGGGATAACAGGGCTCTGGCCGGCAGTGCGCGCCGCTTACGAGGCCTGGAACCGCCGCGTCCCGACCGGCGAGCTGAACCGCTGGTTCGAGCAGGCGCTCGAACGCCACCCGCCGCCGCTCGTCGATCGCCGCCGCCTGAAGCTCCGCTACATCACCCAGGCGAAGGCGCGCCCGCCCACCTTCATCGTGTTCGGCACCCGCGCCGAGCGGCTGCCCGAGGATTATGCCCGCTATCTCGTCAACGGGCTGCGCGAGGCTTGCGCGCTGCCCGGCGTGCCCATCCGGCTGCAACTGCGCGGAACGACCAATCCCTACGCCGCGTGACGCGGCGCAACATTGACGCGGCCCCGGGGTGGCTCACATAGGCGTGCCATGCGCGATTTCTCCGACCTGACCGAACGCGAGGTGCTGGCCCTCGCCATCGCCAACGAGGAGGAAGACGCCCGCATCTACGCCGACATCGCTGACGGTCTGCGCGAGGCCTACCCCGCCACGGCGAATGTCTTTTCCCAGATGATGAACGAGGAGGGCGAGCACCGCCGTCGCCTGCTCGACCTCTACCGCGAGAAGTTCGGCGAGCACATTCCGCTGATCCGCCGCCAGGACGTGCGCGGCTTCATTCACCACAAGCCGGTCTGGCAGTATCGCCCGCTCCGCATCGACGCCGTGCGGCAACTCGCCGAAGCGATGGAACTAGAGACGCAGCGTTTTTATCGCCGCGCCGCCGCGCGCTCGACCGACGCCTCGATCCGCAAGCTGCTCGGCGATCTGGCCGAGGCCGAGGTCGCGCACGAGAAAACCGCCGAACGGCTCGTGGAGGAGAACGTCCCCGAGAAAGTCCGCCAGGAGGAGGCGGGCGCCGAAAGGCGCCAATTCGTGCTGCGCGTCGTGCAGCCGGGGCTGGTGGGCCTCATGGACGGTTCCGTCTCGACCCTCGCGCCGGTCTTCGCCTCGGCCTTCGCCACCGGACGGCCCTGGGATGCGTTTCTGGTCGGCATGGCGGCATCGGTCGGCGCCGGCATCTCAATGGGCTTCGCCGAGGCGCTGTCCGACAACGGCAGCCTGACGGGCCGCGGCCAGCCGATCATCCGCGGCTTGATCACCGGGCTGATGACGACGATCGGCGGCATCGGGCACACCATTCCCTTCCTGATCCCCGACTTCCAGATCGCGCTCGCGGTCGCCATCGCGGTCGTCGTGGTGGAACTCGGCGTGATCTCCTGGATCCGCTGGCGCTACATGGACACACCCCCGATTTCGGCGACCATCCAGGTTGCATTCGGCGGCGCCTTGGTTTTCGCCTGCGGCGTGCTGATCGGCAGCGGATAGTCCGCGACGATGCGCCTCGCCGTTCTAGGCAAGCGCGGCAGCATCACCGGCTGGACGGAAAGCACGGCGGCGGGCCTGCGCGCCGCCGGGAACGAAGTGCTGCACCTCGTTACCCGCGATCCGCGCCTCGCGCACGGCCTTGAGAGACTCTTGCCGCGCGCGCGGCTGCTGCAGCACCGGCTCGCCCGTTTTCGGCCCGAGCTGATCCTGCTCCCGAACGCCTTCGCCGCACCGCTCGGCATACTGCGGGCGGTACGTGCCGCGGCGGGGGATGCGCCGGTCGTCGGCTGGATGGGCGATGGGTTCGGCGAGGAATCGCGCGCCAAGGCCGCCTGCTGCGACCTCATCGGCTACACGGATACAGGCTTGCTGGCGCGCCATCACGCGCTCGGCTTCGCATCACGCGCCTGTTTCCTGCCCCACGCCGTCGATCCGGCGCGTGCGCTTCCCCCCGGCCGGGCCGCGCGGTCGGAGATGATGGTATTCGTCGCCAGCCCGACCCCGCGCCGCGCCGCGATCGTCCGCGCGGTCGAGCGCCCTTTGCGGCTGATCGGCGAGAACTGGGACCGCATGGCCGGCCCGCCGCACAACATTGAGCCGCGCCGCATCCCGCCTGGGGAAGTCGCCGCGATCTACGCGGCGCATCGGGCCGTGCTCAACATCCACCACGAGCGGAACGCTGTTTCCGGACTCAATCAGCGCAGTTTCGAGCCTTATCTCTGCGGCGCCGCCGTGGTCAGCGACATGCAACCCGATCTTCCGCTCTGCTTCGTGCCGGGCGAGGAGGTTTTGGTCTGGGCGGATGCGGTGGAGCTGAACGCGCTCTACGCCCGCCTCGGCCGCGAGCCCGGCCTCGCGGCCCGCACAGCGGAAGCCGGCAGGCGGCGCATCATCGCGGAACACAGCTTTGCCGCCCGGCTGCACACGCTCGCGGCCGCACTCGGCCTACGAAAGATCTAACCGTGCCCCCTCCCCTTGCGGGAGCCGGGCTGGGGGGAGGGGTCGCCCTGCCCCCCGCGCGCGAGCTGCATCGCCCGCGCGTAAACGACGCGCCGCGGCAGGCCGGTGGCCTCGGCAACCAGGGCGGCGGCATCCCTGGTGGTGTGCGTGCCCAGCGCCTCGGTCAGCAGCACCTCCAGCTCCGGTTCTCCCGCATGTTCCTCGGGTGCCGGTCCGACCACCACCGTGATCTCCCCGCGTGGCGGCGCCGCCGCATAGGCATCGGCAAGGGCCTTCAGCCCGCCGTGCCGCACCTCCTCGAACAGTTTGGTCAGTTCCCGGCACACCGCCGCCGGCCGGTCGCCGAACGTGGCCGCCATGTCGGCGAGGCTCTCGCCCAGCCGGTGCGGAGCCTCGTGCCAGATCAGCGTGGCCGCAAGCCCCGCCCGCTCGGCCGCGCGCAGCCGCGTGAAGGCGGCGCGCCGCGCGGCGGGGCGCGGCGGTGGAAAGCCGAGCACCAGGAACGGCAGCGGCGGCAGTCCCGAGAGCACCAGCGCCGTCAGCGCAGCGTTCGGCCCGGGCACGGCGGTCACGGGCAATCCCTCGGCGATAACCGCGCGCACCAGCCGGTAGCCCGGATCAGAGACGAGCGGCGTGCCGGCGTCCGATACCAGCGCGACCGACGCGCCAGCGCGCAGCCGTTCCAGCACCTCGGGAATGCGTGCATCCTCGTTGTGCTCGTGCAGCGCAACGAGGCGCGCCCGCGCACCAATCGCGGCCATCAGCCGCGCCGTGTGCCGCGTATCCTCGCACAATATTGTATCCGCCGAGGCCAGGGCCTCGCGTCCGCGCGGCGGCAGATCGGCGAGATTGCCGATCGGCGTGGAAACCAGCACAAGTCCTCTTGGCGGGGCCGATACAGCTTGGGGAGATGCGTCGGATGCGTCGTCGGACATTCCTCGTCCTTTCCGCGGGCTCGGCGCTCGCCGGCTGTAGCACCGCAGCCTATCCGCCCACTATTTCCCCTTCCTATCCGGTGCCGGGCGCGCCCGCGCCGCCGCCCATGCCGGGCGCCGCACTCGGCGGGCGCGGGCGCGAGGTGGCGCTGCTCGCCCCACTCAGCGGTCCGCACGCGGATATTGGCCAGCCGATGCTGCAAGCCGCGCAGCTCGCCTTCTCCGCCGCGCCGGGCGGCCCGCCACTCATCCCCGCCGACACCGGCGGGACGCCGCAGGGCGCGACGAGCGCACTACAAGGGGCGCTCGGCAGCGGTGCCGGGATCGTGCTCGGCCCGCTGACTGCCGCCGAGACCGACGCCATAGCCCCGCTCGCGGCGCAAGCCGGTGTGCCGGTGCTCGCTTTCACCAACACGCCGACCGCCGCCCGCCCCGGCGTTTGGACCCTCGGCATCACGCCCGCCCAGCAGGTCGATCGCGTGGTCCGCTACGCCCAGGCGCAGGGCAAGACGCAGTTCGCGGCCTTCCTGCCTGACAATGAGTTCGGCCATGCGCTCGGCGATGCGTTCGTCGCCAGCCTCGCCCGCTCCGGCGCCGCGCCGGTCGCGGTCCGGTTCCACGGCACCGGCATGGCCGCGATCAGCGCCGGGCTCAAGGACCTGTCCAATTTCGAAAGCCGCTGGGGCGCGACCCAGGCGAAGATCCGCCAGCTTCGCGCCCAGGACACAGCCGAGGCCCGCCATCAGGCCGAGGAGCTCACCCGCATCCCGCCGCCGCCGCCGCCCTTCGACGCCCTGCTTCTCGGCGACACCGGCGAGAGCCTTGCCGAGATCGAGCCCCTGCTGCCCTACTATTTCGTCTCCCCGCCGCAGGTGCAGATCATGGGTCCCGCGCTCTGGGCCGCCCCGGCGAGCGGCTCGCGCCAGTTCCGTGGCGCGATCTACGCGGCGCCCGATGCAAGCGCGCGCGACGCCTTCGTCCAGGCGTTCTCGGCCCGCTACGGCGCCCCGCCGCCCGGCCCGGCGGACCTCGCCTATGACGCCGCGCGCATCGCTCAGCAAACCGCGCCAGCGGGCTTTTCCGCTGCGGCCCTGACCAACCCGGCGGGATTCCAGGGCGTCGATGGCTGGCTGCGATTGATGCCGGACGGGCGGGTGGAGCGGGCGTTGGCCGTGTTCCAAATCCAGGAAGGCGGGCCGCAGCTCGTCGCCCCGGCCGCGCCGCCCGCCGCCTGATGCAGCCGCTTCCGCCGGACCTTGCGGCGGCGCTCTGCCGGGTCGGCCTGCTCGGCCCCGCCGAGGAGGCGCGCGGCGAACCGCTGGCCGGCGGCGTCTCCTCCGATATTTGGCGCGTCGCTCTGCCGCGCGGCCCGGTCTGCGTGAAGCGCGCCCTGCCGAAGCTCCGGGTCGCCGCCGATTGGCGGGCGCCGGTCGAGCGCAATCTTTACGAGGCACGCTGGATGCGCTCCGCGATCGCGGCGGTGCCCAGTGCGACACCCGCCCTGATCGGCCAGGACGAAACCTCCGGCACGCTTGTCATGGCTTATCTGGAACCGGCGGACCACCCGGTCTGGAAACAGGAATTGCACGCCGGCCGCGCCGATCCGGCCTTCGCGGCCGAGGTAGGCGCCCGGCTCGGCCGGATCCACGCCGCCACCGCCGCCACGCCCGCGCTCGCGGCCGATTTTCCGACCGATGCGATTTTTCACGCCATCCGGCTGGAGCCCTATCTGCTCGCGACCGCCCGCGTTCACCCCGACGTCGCGCCCGCCCTGGAGCATCTCGCCGCCGTCACCGCCGCCACCAAGCGCGCCCTGGTACATGGCGACGTCAGCCCGAAGAACATCCTCGCCGGCCCGTCGGGTCCTGTGTTCCTAGATGCCGAATGTGCCTGGTGGGGCGACCCCGCCTTCGATGCGGCTTTCTGCCTCAACCATCTGCTGCTGAAGTGCCTCTGGACCCCGTCGGCCCGCGCCCGCTTCCTCGCCTGCTTCGACGCCCTTGCCGCGGCCTGGATCGCGCGCGCGGACTGGGAAGCCCCGGCCGAGCTTGAATCCCGCGCCGCCCGTCTCTTGCCCGGGCTGATGCTTGCGCGGGTGGATGGCAAGTCGCCGGTCGAGTACATCACAGCCGAACGCGACCGCGACACGGTGCGCCGGGTCGCAAAGCGCCTGCTTCTCCACCCCGTGCCGCGCCTTCAGGACGTGCGCGCGTCCTGGGCGAAGGAGATCGGATGACCGACACGCGGATCGCCTTCCTTCATGCCCGCCGCGTCTGGGACAGCCGCGGCCGCCCCACCGTCGAGGCCGACATCCTGTTGGAAGACGGCGGCGTCGGCCGCGGTATTGCCCCTGCGGGCGCCTCCACGGGCTCGGGCGAGGCGCTCGATCTGCGCGACGGCGGCGCGCGCTTCGGCGGCCACGACGTCACGCAGGCGTTGGAGGGCATGAACAAAGCCATCGCCCGCGCGCTGCGCGGCGTCGATGCCGCCGATCAGGAGGCGGTCGATAAAATACTGATCGAACTGGACGGCACCGAAGACAAGTCCGTGCTCGGCGCCAACGCCACGATCGCGGTCTCCATCGCCGTCGCCCACGCGGCGGCGGCCTCCCTCAGCGAACCGCTGTTCCGCTATCTCGGCGGGCCCGAGGCCTGCACGATGCCGCTGCCGCAAATCCAGATTTTCGGCGGGGGCGCCCATGCCGGCAGGCGCGTCGATATTCAGGACTTCATGCTCGTCTGCCCAGGCGCCTCCTCGTTCGCCGAGGCGCTCGACTGGACCGCCGAGGTCTACCGCGCCGCCGGCGCGCTGATGGCTGATGCGGGCAAGCTCGCGGGCGTGGCCGACGAGGGCGGCTGGTGGCCGCTGTTCGACACCAATGAGCAGGCGCTCGAAATGCTGGTCCGCGCCATCGAGAAAGCCGGCCTCAAACCGGGCGCCCAGGCCGGCATCGCGCTCGACATCGCCGCCAGCCAGTTCGGCAAGGAGGGCCGCTACCGCCTCGCGCTTGAATCGAAAGAAATGGACAGCGCCGGCATGGTCACGCTGATGAAGCGGTGGATCGACGCCTATCCCATTGTTTCGATCGAGGACCCGCTGGCCGAGGACGATGTCGAGGGCTTCGCCGCCCTCGCCCGCGAGGTCGGAGACCGCGTCCAGATCGTCGGGGACGATTTGCTGGTCACGGACGCCGCCCGCATCCGCCGTGCCGCCGAGCTGCGCGCCGCCAACTGCGTGCTGATCAAGCCCAATCAGCGCGGCACGCTGACCGAGACCAAAGCCGCCTGGGACACCGCCCGCGCCCTCGGGCTGGCCGGCATCGTCTCCGCCCGCTCCGGCGAGACGGAGGACACGACCATCGTCCATCTCGCGGTCGGCTGGGGTGTGGGCCAGCTCAAGGTCGGCAGCTTCGCCCGCAGCGAGCGGATGGCGAAATGGAACGAGGGGCTGCGGGTGGAAGAGGCGCTCGGCGCCCGCGCCCGCTTCGCCGGCCGCGCCGCGCTCGGCCGGCTCGGATGACGCGCGTCCTCTACCACGCCGCCGCCGGCCCCGATCTGGCGCGGCGGCTGGCGGAGGTCGCCGGCCGCTCCGCGCTGCACATCGACATTTGCGCCGAGACCGACACCGCCCGGCTCGCGGCGCTGCTGCCGGAGACCGAGGTGCTTTGGCACGTGCTCACACCCTGCACCGCTGCGATGATCGGCGCCGCGCCGAAGCTCCGCCTGATCCAGAAGATCGGCGTCGGCGTGAACACGATCGACCTCGCCGCCGCCGCTGCCCGGGGCATCCCGGTCTGCAACCTGCCGGGCACCAATTCGCAGGCGGTGGCCGAGATGACGCTCCTGCTGATGCTCGCCGCCTTGCGCCGCCTGCCCCTGTTCGACGCCGCCATGCGCCGCGGCGCGGGCTACGCGCTCGACCCCGCCGCCAAAGACGGATTGGGCGAGCTGCACGGCCGCACGGTCGGGCTTGTGGGTTACGGCGCGGTGCCGCGGGCGCTTGTCCCGATGCTGCGCGGCCTCGATTGCCGCCTGCTGTACACGGCCCGCAAGCCGCACCCGGACGCACGGGCGGAATGGCGGGAGTTGCCGGATTTGCTCGCTCAATCCGACGTCGTGAGCCTGCACGTGCCGCTGACCGAAAGCTCGGCGCGCCTGATTGACGGGGCGGCACTAGCCCGCATGAAGCCGGGCGCGATTTTGGTGAACACCGCGCGGGGCGGCCTGATAGACGAGCCGGCCCTGATCGCCGCGCTGCAATCGGGGCATCTCGCCGCCGCGGGTCTCGACGTGCAAGCCGATGAACCCCCGCCCCCCGACGCCCCGCTCCTGCGCGCCCCGAACGTCGTGCTTTCCCCGCATATCGCCTGGATCAGCACCGGCACCTACGACCGCAGCTTCGCCCTCGCCGCCGAGAACTGCGCGCGCCTGCGGAGCGGGCGGGAGCTCCTCAACCGGGTCGCCTGAGGCCGCTGGCAGGTGCACACCTGGGCCTTCGCGGCCCTTCTCGAGTGATCACTGGCCGCAGTCGGGCGGCCCGGCTGACAACGGGGCGCTGCCCGGCAGGGCTGAGGTGACAACATGAAGGCCGGATCGGCCATCCGGGTCTACACACCGATCGCTACTGTTCCTCCCGGCTCGCGCCCTGCCATTCCGCCACGCGCGCGAGCTGCGCGTAATCGGTGAAGCGCGGCGCGCGCGCCGGATGCGGCTGTGACAGATAGGGGCGCGAGGGATCGTCGAACGCATCGATTAGCGCGCGCAGCGTCTCTGCGTAGGCGCGCACCGCCTCGGCAACCGCCGAAGGCCCCTCCTTGTAAAGCGTGGATTCCTCGCCCGCCGCGGGACCGCCGCTCAACCGCCAATAGGCTAGTTCGGCGACCGTGCCCGCGCGCTCGGCCCCGAACCCACCCGCTTGCGCCATTGCCGCCTCCAGCGGCAACTGCGGCGCCAGTCCCCGGTTCGCGTCGGCCTGGGATGGCACCTGCCCCGTTTTGTAGTCGATGATGGCGAGCGTGCCGTCGTCGCGCCGCTCGATCCGGTCGGCGCGTCCGGTCAGAACGAACACGCCGCCAGGACGCTCGAGTTCCCACGTCCCCTGACATTCCGCATGGATCGCGGCGATGCCAAGCTCGCCGCGCCTTCTTGCTTCGAATGCAACCACCCAGTCGGCGATCCGCGCCAGCCGCGGTTCCCACCAGTTCCGCACCGCGTCGCGCGCGCCGCTCGTCGCCAGCTCCTTCAGGAACGCTTCGCGCAGCAGGCGCGCCGCGTCGGCGGGCAGCGCCGTGCCGGTCTGCTCCAAGAACCGGTGCAGCCCGGCATGAACCACGTTGCCGTAATCGGCGGCGTCGGTGTCCTCGTCGAGCGCGCGCAGGGCCTCCAGACCGAGGATCCGGCGCGCATAGATCGCATAGGGGTCGCGCAGCCAGGTCTCGATCTCCGTTACGCTCAGCCGGCGCGGACGGAAGGCGAGCGGCGGGCGCGGCTGCGGGGGTGAGGCCGCCCGCGCCGCGCCGTCCGGCTGGTCGATCCGCCGCACCCAGGCGGCGGCAGGATGACGCGGCATGGCCTGGCCGCGCCCGTGCAGGAACGCCTCGATGCGCGTCAGCCAGCGCGCCGGAACGGCCGGCGCACCGTCGATCCGGCGCGGGCAGGACAGCACCACTTCGCGCGCCGCCAGCGCCGCGCCGACGAAGTCGTGCGCCGCCTGCCCGACCGCCTCCTCGGGGGCCGGCAACCCCACCTGGTCGCGCATCGGCCGCGAGAGCCATGGCCCCGGCTCGGTGGCGGGCGGCCAGATGCCTTCCACAAGGCTCCCGAGCACCACGCGATCGACGCTTTGCAGCCGCGCCTCCAACAAGCCCCAGATGAAGATGCGCGGATGCTCGGCGCCCGCGCGCCCGCGCAGCGCCCGCCTTGTCCTGATCGCGGGCGCGGTGGCCAGCACCGCCTCGAGCAGGCCCGGCAGGGTGCGTGGCCCCTGATCCGGCAGCAGCGCCACGGCCTCCAGCACCCAGGCGAGGTGCTCCGCCAGGGCCTCGCCCTCCTCGCCCGCCCAGAGCCTCGCGGGGCCGGCTTCCTTGTCGGTCGCCGCCAGCCGCTCGGCGGCCTCGATCAAGGCGGCGAGCGCCTCGCCCGGTGCCGCCGCCCGGCTGGCCTGAACGCGCAGAAGGGGCGCCAGGCTACCGGCCAGCCGGTCCAGGAAGGCCGCCACATCGTCCCGTCCGCGCGCGGCGTAGCGCAATCCGTTCACGCCGGGTCCGGGGCGCGGTCCGCGCAGCCGCGCGCGTTCCAGCACGCGCGCCGCCTCGCGGCAGGCGGCAGGCGCCAGGCCTGCCGCGGCCAGCGGATGCTTGAGCAGCGCGAGCAGCGGCACCGGCGCCAGCTCCTCGGCGGCCGCGCGCGCCAGCAGGCGCAGGAACACGGCCGGCGGCGTTTCGGCGAGGCGCTCGCCGGCGCTGTCATCGGCCACGATCCCGTAGCGCAGCAGCTCCACCGACACCCGCCCGGCGAGCGCGCGGTCGGGCGTGATCAGCGCCGCTCGCGCACCCGGCTGTTCCAGCGCATCGCGCAGAATGAGCGCGATTGCCGCCGCTTCCTCCTGCTGGTCGGCAGCCTCGAGCCGTGTCAGTCCGTCGGTTTCCGCAGGGCCGGATCGGGTCCAGTCCTCCGCCAGGGCCACCCCCGGCAGCAAGGCCCGCCGAAGCAGCGCGCTCCGGCCCGCCAAGGGTCCCCCCTCCCCTGGCGGGAGGGGGGTCGCGGAGAGGGATCCGCGCGATGCACCCCAACTCCGCACATCGCCCCGCCGCGCGCCCATCAGGCCGAGCAGCGCCTTCAGCCCGGCTTGCGGATGCGCCGCATCGAGACCGTCCCAGGCGGCCTCGCTCATCTCCGTATCCAGGCCCGCCAGCACCACCGCGCCCTGCGGCAATCCGGCAATGACGCGGGCCAGCTCTGCCACCGCGGGGAACGCGGCGCTGACGCCGGCCAGCAGCACGCGATGCGCCGGCGGCTCTGCCGCCCAAGCGGCAGCCTGCGCTCGCAAGAGCGCTACCTGCCGTGCCGCCGGGTTCATCATCCCCTGCTCTTCCAGCCAGTCCGGCCAGTGGCGCGTGACGATGGCGAGGAAATCGAGCGTGCGCGCCCAGTGCTCAGCGTAGGCGGGATCGGCGGCCCCGGGCAGCCGCTCGGCCAGATCGACCCCGGCCCGCTCCGCCTCATCCATCAGCGCGGCCAGCTCGGCGGCCAGCAGCCAGGCGCGATCGGCAGTGCTAGGCCCGCCATCCTTCGGCGGCAACGCGAGGATCAGCTTCGCGAGCGCCGCCAGCCGAAGCTGCGCGGGGACGGCGGGCGGTAAGTCGAGCGACCCCGCGAGCGCCAGCGGCGCCTCGTCCAAGGCGCCGAGCGCGACAATCCGCGGCAGGATGAGCGCAGCGCCGCCGGAGGCACGCAGGAACGCCTCGGCCAGAGCTCGCGCCGCGCGCCGGGTCGGCAGCAGGATCAACCCATCGGCGACGGCGAGCGGATCGGCCCCCACCTGGCTGTCGGCCAGCCACGCTGCCGCGAGCGTGTCGAGGAACGGCGTCGCGGGCGGGATCGTGAAGAGGTTCACGGCACGAGGTCGGCGATCCGCCCCACCCAGCCGCTCAGCCTCGCCTCGCGTGCGTCGCCCTCGCCGAACGCGAGCGCGATCTCCAGCGCGCCTCCCGGCCGCCGTGCGCCGAGCCGCTCGGGCCACTCCACCACCACGATGTCACGCAGCGCATCCTCCCAGCCGAGTTCGGCGAGATCGGCCTCGGCCTCGATCCTCCAAAGGTCGAAATGATGCACCGTTCCGCGCGGCGTGTCGTAGCTTTGCAAGAGGGTGAAGCTCGGGCTCGGCACTTCGAGCGCGGGATCGCCGCTCAGCGCGCGAAGAAAGGCGCGCGCGAATTCGGTCTTGCCGGCGCCGAGCGGCCCCGACAGCAAGATCGCATCCCCCGCCCGCACGCGCGCGGCGACCGCCGCGGCAAGCCGCGCCATGGCATCGAGATCAGGCAGCTTCAGGGCGGGGTCGCCCGCCGAAGGCGGGCGCTGACCGCCCCCGCGCCTCAATGCGTCATCCACCCCGCGAGGATCGCGAGCAGCAGCAGCGCCACGATGTTGGTGATCTTGATCATCGGGTTCACGGCGGGGCCCGCCGTGTCCTTATACGGATCGCCTACCGTGTCACCCGTCACCGCCGCCTTGTGCGCCTCGGAGCCCTTGCCGCCGTAGTTGCCTTCCTCGATGTATTTCTTGGCGTTGTCCCAGGCTCCGCCGCCCGCCGTCATCGAGATGGCGACGAACAAGCCGGTGACGATCGTACCGAGCAGCATCGCGCCGAGCGCGGTGAACGCCGCCACCCGTCCGCCGATGCCCCAGATCACCAGCCACAGGATCACCGGGGCCAGCACCGGCAATAGGGACGGCATGATCATCTCGCGGATCGCCGCGCGCGTCAGCATATCGACCGCGCGCCCGTATTCGGGCTTGTCGCGCCCCGCCATGATACCGGGCAGCTCGCGGAACTGGCGCCGCACTTCCACCACGACGGCGCCCGCCGCGCGGCCGACGGCGGTCATTCCCATCGAGCCGAACAGGTAGGGCATCAGCCCGCCGATGAAGAGCCCGATCACCACGTACGGGTTCTCCAGCTCGAAGTTCACCGACAGATGCGGGAAGTAGAATTTGAGGTCCTGCGTGTAGGCGGCGAACAGCACGAGCGAGGCAAAGCCCGCCGAGCCGATCGCATAACCCTTCGTCACCGCCTTGGTGGTGTTGCCAACCGCGTCGAGCGCGTCGGTGGTGACGCGCACCTCTTTCGGCAGATCGGCCATCTCCGCGATGCCGCCCGCGTTGTCCGTCACTGGCCCGTAGGCGTCGAGTGCGACGATCATCCCGGCGAGCGCCAGCATGGTCGTCGCCGCGATGGCGATACCGTAGAGTCCGGCCATCAGGTAGCTCAGGATGATGCCGATGCAGATGGCGATCACCGGCCCCGCGGTCGCCTCCATCGACACGGCGAGCCCCTGGATGATGTTGGTGCCGTGCCCGGTGGTGGAGCTCACCGCGATGGTGCGGACAGGGCGGTATTCGGTCGAGGTATAGTATTCGGTGATCCACACGATCGCCCCCGTCACCGCGAGCCCGATCAACGCGCAGATGAAGAGGTCGAAGCCGGTCACGGCGCCGCCGCCGATCAGTGGCAGGGGCGCGGTGAAGTTGACGAACCAGCCGATGATGATGGCAATACCGATCACCGACAGCGCGCCCGTGACCAAGAGGCCCTTGTAGAGCGCCCGCATGATGCCGTTGTCGGCGCCGAGGCGGACGAAATAGGTGCCGATGATCGAGGCGAGGATGCAGATCCCGCCGATGCCGAGCGGCAAGGCGAGGATCGGCGTCTGCACCGCGTCGGCGAAGAAGATCGCGCCGAGCAGCATGGTGGCGACCACCGTGACGACATAGGTCTCGAACAAGTCGGCCGCCATGCCGGCGCAGTCGCCCACATTGTCGCCCACGTTATCGGCGATCACGGCGGGGTTGCGTGGATCATCCTCCGGGATGCCTGCCTCTACCTTGCCCACGAGGTCGGCGCCCACGTCGGCGCCTTTGGTGAAGATGCCGCCGCCGAGTCGCGCGAAGATCGAGATCAGGCTGGCACCGAAGGAGAGTGCCACCATCGCCTCCAGCACCACGCGCCGATCCGCGCCCGCCATGATCCCGGTCAGGATCAGGTAGTAGCAGGTGACGCCGAGCAGCCCGAGCCCGACCACAAGCAGGCCCGTGATGGCGCCCGCGCGGAAGGCGAGGCTCAGTCCCGCGGCGAGCCCCTGGCGCGCGGCTTGCGCGGTGCGGACATTGGCGCGCACCGAGACGTTCATGCCGACATAGCCCGCGCAGCCCGACAGGATGGCGCCGATCAGGAAGCCGATCGCCGCCAGATAGCCGAGCGTGAAGCCGAGGAAGATCGCCACCAGCACCCCGACGATGGCGATCGTCGTGTATTGCCGGTTGAGATAGGCGCGGGCGCCCTCCTGCACCGCGGCAGAGATTTCCTGCATCCGCGCCGTCCCCGCATCGGCGGCGAGCACCTCGCGGGTGGTCATGATTCCATAGATCAGCGCCAGCACCCCGCAGGCGATGATCACCACGTACGCAAAAGGCATCCCGAACTTTTCCCCAATGGAATCGCAGCCCGCACCGCGGGGGCCGCCGAAAAGGTCGGCGCCCTATGCCAGAACCCCCCGGGCTAGGCAAACCGGGTGCGGAGCGGAACGGATTACCGCCTTGCTGGCGCGCTGCGGGGGCGACGACCCGCCCCGCCGATCCGACCGTGTGCTTTCGGGCCTCCGCACCGAGGCCCCTCACCCGAACGAACCGGCGACCCCCGCTAGCCCGTTGAAAGCGTGGCGTCCCCGGCGAGATTCGAACTCACGACCCCAGGATTAGGAATCCTGTGCTCTATCCTGCTGAGCTACGGGGACAGTCGCGCGCACTCTACCCGTCCGCCCCGGCCGTGTCAGCCGATCGCTTACGGTCGCATCGTGAACCGCGATATCCCCGTCTGCCGCAGCGGCGCCGCCATATTCGCGAACTGGCAGAGCAATGGCCGCGTGTCGCGCGGGTCGATGATTTCCTCGATCAGAAACGCCTCCGCCGTGCGGAACGGCGAGCGCAGCCGCTCCAGCCGCGCCTCGATCTCGGTCAGTTTCGCCGCCGGGTCCGCCGCCGCTGCGAGCTCGGCCCGGTAGGCCGCCTCCACGCCACCCTCCAGCGGCAATGAGCCCCAATTACCGGAGGGCCAAGCATAGCGGATCGCCGTCTGCGTGTGCGGCACGTGCGCGCCGCCGCCGACGCCGAACACGTTGCGGATGAGCACCGCGCACCAGGGCACGCTCGATTGATGGATCGCCGCGATCGCCCCCACCGCCTCGCGCATCGTGCCGGTGCTCTCCGCCTCCAGCCCCACGGCGAAGCCGTAGCAATCGACGAGATGCACGACCGGCAGATGGAAGGTCTGCGCCAGGTCGACGAACCGGCGGATCTTGCGCGAGGCGGCAGCGTTCCACGCCCCACCCTGGAACAGCGGATCGCCCGCCAGCAGCGCCACCGGCCAGCCGTCCAGCCGGGCAAGGCCGGTGATGATGGCGCGCCCATACTCCCGCGCCATCTCGAAAAAACTGCCACGATCGACAACCGCCGCGATGATCCGGCGCATGTTGTAGGCCTTGCGCCGGTCGTGCGGCACCGCGCGGATCAGGAACGCCTCGCGCCGCTCGGGCGAATCGCCGCACGGCGCGCGCGCCGGCAGATCGAACACCGAGGACGGCAGGTAGGAGAGGAACCGGCGGACACGGGCGAAGGCCGCATCCTCGCTCTCCACCGCGTCATCCACCGTACCGGCCGCGACCTGCACTTCGTGGCCGCCCAGCTCCTGCTTGCCGCGCCGCTCGCCGAGCCGCTCCACCACCGGTGGCCCCGCCACGAACACCGCTGAGGAGCCCTTGACCATCAGCGAGTAGTGCGAGGCGGCCAGCCGCGCCGCCCCGAGCCCCGCCACCGAGCCGAGCCCGAGCGCCACAACCGGCACCAGCCCCATGTTCATCGCACAGAGCGCAAGCCCCGAGCTCGCGCCGATCCCGCCCGGCAGGTTGGCGTGGCCGCGCGTCTCGATCGTCTTCACCGAACCGCCGCCGCCCGAACCCTCGATCAGCCGAATCAGCGGCAGGCGAAGCTCGGCCGCCATCCGCTCCGGCATCTGGTATTTCTCGCGGATCGAGGCGTCGGCCGAGCCGCCGCGCACGGTGAAGTCGTCGCCGAACACCACCACCTTGCGCCCGTCGATCGTCCCCCGCCCGAACAGCCCATTGCCGGGGGTGAACTCGGCGATCCGCCCCGCCGCGTCGTAGCGCGCCTTGCCGGCGATCGAGCCGAGCTCGATGAAGCTGGCCGGGTCGAGCAGCCGGTCGATCCGCTCGCGCACCGTCAGCCGCCCGGCGGCGTGCTGGCGTGCCACCCGCTCCGGCCCGCCCATCCGCCGCGCCAGCCGCTTTCGCTCCGCGAGTTCCGCCAGTTCGGGCTCCCAGCCGGTCGGCGGGGCGGGGCTTCTTTGCATCGTCGGCTGGCCTCGGGCTGAGCTCCGGCGATCCTGCCCTCGCGCGCCGCGTTGTAAACCCTCGGCCGCGGGCGCAGCCCAGCCATCCGGCGGTGGATAATTCTCCGCTGCGGTGCAATATAGGCGTCACGGAAAGCGCAGGTACGCCCATGACTCCCACCGTTTGGCAGGCCGCCGCGCCCGCCGCCCCCTCCGGCCCCGCGGTGCCGCTCTTCTCTGGGCTCGCGCGTGGGCTCACCGGCGCCTGCCCCGCCTGCGGCCACGGCCATGCCTTCCAGGGGTTCCTCAAGATCGTGCCGGAATGCCGCACCTGCGGCGCCCCGCTCGGCTCCGCGCGGGCCGACGACGCGCCGCCCTATTTCACCATCCTGATCGTCGGCCACCTGGTGGTCCCGGCGATGCTGGTGTGGCAGCGCGCCGCCGACCCGCCGAGCTGGGAGCTTGCTTCGGTGTTCTTGCCGCTCACCGCCGCGCTTTGCCTCGCGCTGCTGCGGCCGATCAAGGGAGCAGTGCTCGGCGCCATGGTCGCCTTCGGGATGCTGAAGCAGGACGGCCAGCAGGCCTGATGCAGACCGCCGTGGCAGAAGCCGAGGCGCGGATCGCGCGGATCGTGCTGGAAGGGGAGTCGTTGACGCGGCTGTCCCCGCTGCTGGAGGCCGACCGGGCCCAGGCAGTGGCCGATCTCGCCGCCGAAAACCATTTTCAGCCCCTCGCCTGCCGCGCCGGCCCGGCGCAGGGCCCCTTCGTCCTGCATCTCTCGATCCAGGAAGGCCGGCTTGCCTTCGACATCCGCCGCGCCGACGACAGTGAGCTTGCCGCCGTCGTGCTGGCGCTCGGGCCGTTCCGCGGGCTGATTAAGGATTACCAGATCCTCGTGGACAGCCACATCCAGGCCGTCCAGGAAGGGCGCGAGCCGAAGATCCAGGCGATCGACATGGGCCGCCGCGCGCTGCACAACGAGGGCGCGGCGCTGCTGCGCGATCGTCTCGCCGGCAAGATCGCGATCGACTTCGACACCGCGCGTCGCCTGTTCACGCTGGTCTGCGTGCTGCATCAGCGCATCTGAGGATCGAGCCCGCCCCTTCTCCGAAGGTGCCGATGCAGGATGACGGACCCCAGCCCGCGACAAGCTGCGGCACGCTGCTCGGCGGGCGCGTGCGCTACAGGCAGCCCGCCCGAGGTTTCCGCAGCGGGATCGAGCCCGTTCTACTCGCCGCCGCCGTGCCCGCGGCGCCCGGCGCGCACGTGCTGGAAGGCGGCTCGGGGGCGGGCGCAGGGCTTCTCTGCCTCGCCGCGCGCGTGCCGCTCGGCGCCGGGCTGGGGATCGAGCGCGATCCGGAGTTGGCGTCGCTCGCGGCGCGCAACGCCTTGATCAACGGCTTCGGCCGCCTCGCCTTCCGCGCCGCCGACCTGCTCGCCTGGCGCGCGGACGCCCCGTTCGACCACGCCTTCGCCAATCCGCCCTACCACCCGGCCTCGGGCACCGCCGCGCGGGATGCGGCGCGCGCGGCGGCCAAGCAGGCCGCGCCCGGGCTCATCGCCGCCTGGGTCGAGGCGCTCGGACGCGCGCTGCGGCCGGGCGGCACGCTGACCCTGATCCTGCCGCCGGCGCAACTCGATCAGGCGTTCGCCGGCTGCGCCGCCGCGCGCTGCGCGCCGGCCGCGCTGCTGCCGCTTTGGCCCAAGGAGGGGCGCGATGCCAAGCTCGTGCTGCTGCGCGCGGTGCGCGCAGGCCGGGGCCGGCTCGCGCTCCGCCCGGGCCTCGTGCTGCACCGCGACGACGGCCGCTTCACCGAGGCAGCCGAGGCGGTGCTGCGCGGCGGCGGGCCGCTCGCGTTCTGAAGCCTATTTGCGCCTCGTGCCGAGGCCGGCGAACTTCTTGTTGAACTTCGCCACCTGACCGCCGGTGTCGATGATGCGCTGCTGGCCGGTCCAGGCTGGGTGCGACTTGGGATCGATGTCGAGCCGCAGCGTGTCGCCGGGCTTGCCCCAGCAGGAGCGGGTCTTGAACTCGGTCCCGTCGGTCATCACGACGGTGATCTCGTGGTATTCGGGGTGGATCCCGGCTTTCATCGCAATGCTCCGATTAGGCGCCGCCGATGCCGACCGGCCGCGCGGCGCGCCTTCTAGCCCGCGCCCGCATCGAGGGAAAGCCAGGCAGTCGCGCGGGTCCGCGAAATCCCCGATTCCGCTCGCCGCCGGAACCTCGTAGGCTGGCCGCACAGTATCGATACGAATCGATCCGGCTGACGCCGAGCCCTCCGGCCGGTCCGGACGGCGCAGGAGACGATGGTCGTGCGGAAAGGCCTGATGATCGCCGCGGCGCTCGCGCTGGCAGCCGCGACGGGCGCGCGCGGGGAACCGCCCCCGGGAACCGCCCTGACGCCCGGCGAGGTGAGCGCAGAGGCAAACGACCTGCGCGCCGCGTTCAACGCCGAGGTGAGGCAGCGCGTTCCCCACAACGCTGCCGCCGACGCACTCTGGGTTCGCCGTGCCAAAGCCGCCCTCGCGGCCTCCGGTTACGTCGTAACGCGCCCTCAGCTCATCGTCGCGGTGGACCGCAACCCCCGCGTGCAGCGGCTGGCCATCGTGCTCGCGGAGCCCGACCCAGGGCCGGAGTGGCAGGTGATCGGCGCAAGCAAGGTCTCGACCGGCCAGGCCGGTCGCAAATATTACTACATCACCCCGACCGGCGTGTTTCGGCACACCGACGCCATCCTCGATTACCGAGCCGAGGGCACGTTCAACCAGAACCATATTCGCGGTCTCGGTCTCGCCGGGATGCGCGTGTGGGATTTCGGCTGGCAGGAGGCGCGCAAGGGCTGGCAGGGCAATGGCGACAGCGGCCAAATCCGTCTGCTGATGCACGCGACCGATCCCGACTACCTGGAGCCGCGCCTTGGGCGACCCGCCTCCGAGGGCTGCGTCCGCATTCCGGACAGCATGAATCGCTTCCTCGATGTGCATGGGGTGCTCGACGCCGATTACGAGCGCGCGGCGGCAGACGATATCCGCTACCGCGCCCTGCTGCTGCCCGATCGCCGCCCAACGAAGCTCGCCGGCGACGTACTGGTGATCTTCGATTCCGCCGCGCCCCCGGCCGCGGTGCAGGAGGCTCGCCAGCCTCTTCCCGCCTCCGGCGGCGGCTGAACGCCTCCTCCCCCGCCGGCCCAATTGTGCACTGCACGCCTCGACTTTGCGCGCGGCGTGCAAAAGGCGCAGCGTCGATTTCAGGCGAAAGGAGGTCGCAATGATCCTCTCCGAAATCCTCCGCCAAAAGGGAAGCGACGTCGTCAGCGTGCCGCCTGGGATGCCGCTCACGGGCGTGCTTGCCGTGCTCGGCCAGAACCGGATCGGCGCCGCGCTCGTGATCGAGAACGGGCTGGTCGCAGGCATCGTCAGTGAGCGCGACATCGTCCGCAATCTCTGGCGCCACGGCCGCGCGGCGCTGGAAATGACGGCCGGCGAGGCCATGACGCGCGAACTCACCACCGGCTCGCCGCGCACCACGGTCGCCGAAGCGATGCAAATGATGACCGAGGGGCGCTTCCGCCATTTGCCGGTGCTGGAGGCGGGCCGTCTTATCGGCCTCGTCAGCATCGGTGACGTGGTGAAGGCGCGCGTCGGCGAACAGGAGCAAGAAAACCTTAGCCTGCGCGCCTACATCGCCGGCGCCGCCTAAAATGCGTCGGCCGGGATAGCCCGCCGCAGGCGGGCGTTTCCCGCCATCGTTCAAGGCGGCCGCAGCCGCCGCCAATAGGCGGCGACGAACCCCTGCGCATCCACCCGCGCCACCGGCTTGACCGGCACAGCGCGGCCCGCCTCGCAGCGCCAAGCGTAGATCGAGGCATGGCCGGTGACATAGGCCGGGATCATCGCCGGATCGTGGTTCTCCCGGCACCAGGCGTCGGCGCCCGGGATGTCCCGCCGCGTGTCGGCGGGCCCGCACGGCAGGTTGGCGCCGACGCCGCAGCCAAGCACGGCGCCGTCCGCGCAGCGCACGAACCCGGTTCGCATCACATACTCGTCCGGCGCATGAAGGCCGAAGGCGCGCCGGAACGACGGCACGAGCGCCGGCGGCAGCGGCCGCACGCGGCTGTCGGTGCCGACCTTGCGGCAATAGGCGAACGCCTCCGCCGCATCCGAGCCCGAAGCCCCACGCGCCGCCGTCGCGGCGAACGCCGCGAGCACCAGCGTCAGCACCGCGCACAGGCTTCGCACCGTCATGGGGGGGCTCCGCACATCTGCCGCCCTTCCTTCTACCGCCCGGCCGTGCCGGAGGCGCGCAGCCCGTCCGCCACCGAAGCGGCGAGCGCCGCTTCCCGGCCGGCGCGTTTGAGGTCGGCAAGCCGGCGCACCGGGGGAGCCAGCAACAGGCGCACCGTATTCGCCGCCTCGCCGGAGCCAAGACGGCCCAGCCAGCGCGCGCGGATCGCCGCGAGCGCCGCATCGTCGCCGCCGCGCGCCGCATCGGTCGCGAGGCGCAGCAGCAGGGCCTGCCCCGCCGCGTCGATAGGGCCGTCCGCCGGCACCGTCTGCTCGACGAGCGCCCGCAAGGCATCGGCCGCCGCAGCGTAGTCGCCCGCGCCCTCCGCGAGATCGGCGCGCGCCCGGGCGGCCTCGGGGCCGGGCAGCCCCACCAGCGCGGCGAGCGCGCCCGCCATGTCACCCCCCCGCGCTTGCAGCCGCGCCGCGAGCACGGCCCGCTCCGCGGCCAGCGCCTGCGGCAGATCATCCGCCGCGGTCTCGGCCAGCGCCGCCCGCGCCGCCTGCGCCTCGCCCGCCGACAGCCGCAGCGCCGCGAGCTTCGCCCCGAGCGCCGCGCGCCGGGCGTCCGGCGGCGCGCCCGCGATCAGCCGCGCCAGCAGCGGCGCGGCGTCCACCGGCAGGTCCCGAGCGAGCAGCGCGTCGGCAAGCTCCGCCCGCGTCTGCGGCGCCCCCAGCAATAATTCGACCGCGTCCCTGTTCTCCTCTAGCAGCGCGAGGAACGCACCGGCCGGCATGCGGCGCAGGGTATCGCCCGATAGAGCGCCCGCCAGCACCGCGCCCATGCGCGTCCGCAGCGCCGGGGCATCGGCCGGAAACAACGACGCCGCCTGCCGCAGCGCCGTCAGCGCCGCTGGCGCATCGCCCGCCTGCGCGCGCAGTTCGGCGATCCGCTCCAGCCGTGCACGCTCGATCCGGTCGCCGCGCCAGGAGAAATCTAGCCGTTCCAGCGCGTCCGCACCCGCAGCCGGGGTCAGCACCCCGCGCGCCACCCGCAGCTCGACGGCGCGCATCGCCGCCCGCGCGCGCGCCAACCGATCGGGCGAAGCCGTCAGCGCGTCGTAGCGGGCGAGCGCCGCATCGGTCTCGCCCGCCGCCTCGGCCTGCATCGCGCGCGCGAAGGCGAGCGAAGGGTCTTCCGGCGTTGCCGCCAGAAGCGGCGCCGTACTGTCCGCGGCGCCGCCGGCGATCATCGTTTCAGCGGCAAGCGGCAGCAGGATCCGCCGCATCGATTCGGGGTAGGAAAGCAGGATCGGCGCGGTGCGCGCGAGCGCCGCCGCGGTGCCGGGCGGCACCGGATCGGTCTCGGCGTCGCGCAGGGCGCGCCACAGAGCCGCCTCGTCGCTCGCCGGCAGCGTCTTCGCGTCGAGCGCCCCTGCCTGCGCAGGTCTGCCGGCCAGTACCTCCGCCGCCCCGCTCAGGAGCAGGTAGCGCGGGTCGGCCGCTAGCGCCGGGTCGGCGGCGAGGGCCACGCCCAGCACCCCGAGCGCATCGTCCTCCAGCCCGAGCGACAGCATCGTCCGCGCCAGGGCAAGCCGCGGTTCCGAACGGGCGAGCGGCGGGGCTGTCGCCGCCGCATCCATCTCCTCCAGCAGCCGCGCACGCAGCGCCGCCGCCGGCATCGCCGGGAAATCAAGACTGCGGCTGAGCGCCGCGGCGGGCTCGCCGAGCGCGCCGGCGGCCGGCCCCGCCGACAAGGCGAGCGCCCCGCTGGCCGCGCCGATGCGAAACCCGCCGCGCTCGGCGCGCAGCTCCACCCGATCCGAATAGGGCTCCACGGCGACGCCGAGCGCGGTCGGCAACAAGGCGAATTCGGGGGTTTCCCATCCCGGTTCGATCCGGTCGGACGGTTCCGTTTCCGTCCCGATCAGCAGCACCGCGCCGCTCGCTGGGTCGGCGACGGCGACGCTCGCGCCCGAATGCGAGCTGCCCAGCAGCAGCGCGCCGGCCTGCCGCTCGACCTTCACCGGCGGCAGGGCGGCAACTCCGCCCGCACGCACCCGCCATCCCCCCGGCTCCCGCGCCAACGCCGGCGCCTGGTCGGGCGGCAGGCGCACCGCGATCACGGTCGCGTCCGGCAGCACCGAGACCGCCGCCTCACGCAAGGGCGGCGCCAGCGGGGCGGCAAACCGCTGCGGCCGGTCGAATACCAGCAGCCAGTCCCCGCCGCGGCGCAGCGCCGCAGCGCCGGTCCCGGGCGGGAAGGGCAGCAGCACCGAAGCCGGCTCCGGCGCGGCCGGGGGCATCCAGGCGAGCGTCGGCAGCAGGGCCTCGGCAACCTCGGCCGCCGGGGCGAGGCGCGCGAGCGTCGGCGGCGCGTCGAGCGCCGGGTCGGGTGCGGGCGGTCCGCGCGCGCCCGGCGGATCGTGCGCGTCGATCACCAGCCGCGCGCCGAGCCGGCTGACCGCCGCCCGCGCGCCCGGCGCGAGCACGATCCGCAGCACGGTCGCATCATCGGCAACCACCGCCCGCACGTTGCGCGGGAGCGCCGCCGGAACTTCGGGACGCACTGCATCGGCGAAGTGCAGCACCACCGCGCCGTCCGAGTTCAGGGTTCGCACGGTCATATCGGCCGGCAAATCAAGCACCAGCCGCCCGAACCCCGGGTGCATCCCGGCGCGCACGGCGATCACCGGCGCACCCGCCTGCGCCGCCCGGACGACGCCGACGCCGCACAGCAGCGCGACAAGCATCGCCAGGAGGGCCTCAAGCGCCCGGACCGAACAAAGTCCCCCCTCCCCTTGCGGGAGGGTGCCAGGGGGAGGCGTGCCTGCCGCGACAGGGCCCGTCAGCCTCGCCCGGAAGCCGCCAGGCTCGTGGCAAGAGCCCTGCCCGAACCCGTCCGCCGAACCCCCTCCCGCAAGGGGAGGGGGCACTCTCGCCCGTGCGGCCAAGGGAGCCGAAGAACGCGACACCACCGCAATCGACCCAAATCCGCCGCGCCGCCTCACTCGAAGCTCGCCAGCAGCCGGTCGATGTCGGACTGATCCATCGCTGCCGCCGGCAGTTGCGGCCCGTTCAGCAGCAAATCCTCTCCATTCGCCGCCGCCGGGACCACGCCGCGCCGCGGCGCGGCGGCGCCGAAGCGGGTCACGATCTGCGCCACCTTCGCCTCGATCGCCTTCAGCGTCGCCACCACCTTGGTGATGCGCTGGCCGGTGATGTCCTGGAAGCTGCACGCCTCGTAGATGCGCGTGGTCGCCTCCTGCAGCGATGCCGCCGCCGCACCGTCGAGATCTGCCCCCAGCGCATCCAGCGTCTCGCAGACTTCGAGGATCGCCTCGGTGGCGTTCGCCGTGTGGGCGACGATCGCATCGAGTTCGTCGGTCGCGTGCGGAATGGCGCTGTCGGTGATGTCCTCCATCCGCAGCGCCGCGATCTCCGCCTTGGCGTTGGCGATCACCCGCCCGAGCGCCTCCACTTCGGCGAGCAGCGCGCGATCGCCTGCGGTCGGGGCGCCGCCGACCGCCGAGAGCACCGCGCGGACAACATCGGCCACCCATTCCGGCTCGGCGCCCGGATAGCGCCCGCGAATCTCCGCCAGCCGGCGCGCCAGCCCCTCCGCCTCGGTGCCGGCCAGCGCTTCAGCCATGCGCGAGCACCTTCTCGATCTTGTCGCGCAGCGTCTCGGCGTTGAACGGCTTTACGATATAGTTGCTGACACCGGCCTTCTTGGCGGCGACCACGTTCTCGGCCTTGCTTTCCGCCGTTACCATGATGAACGGCAGGTGGCGCAGCTTGGCGTCGGCACGCACCTCCTGCAGCAATTGCAGACCAGTCATCGGCTGCATGTTCCAATCGCTAATCACAAGGCCGAAATTGCCGCTTCGCAGCCGTGCCAGCGCCTCGGCGCCGTCCGTCGCTTCCTCGACATTGTTGAACTCGATCTGTTTCAGCAAATTGCGGATGATCCGCAGCATCGTCTTATAGTCATCGACGATCAGGACATTGATCGACTTGTCGATCGGCACCTAGCCGCCTCCTTTCGCTTCGGTTTTGTCCGTGGATTTCCCGCCGGTGCGGCTCGCCAGTTCCCCCGTCACGTCGCGCGCGCGGTCGGGCGACATGGCGGCCAGGATCGGCGCCGCGCGCAGTTCCTTCATCCGCCCGATCAGCGTCACGACGACGTCGGTATCCATCCCATCCAGGATGCGTGCCGCGTCGCGCGGCTTCATCTTCTCGTAGAGCTGCACGAGACTGTTCCATTGCCGCTCGGCCGCGGCGTCGCGTGCCGCCGCGCTCTTCTCCAGCTCCGCCTGCAGCGCCTTGAGTTCCGCCACCCGCTGCTCGAGCTTCTGCTCGGCCGCCGCGATCACCGATTGCCGCTCGCGCAGCGACGCCTCGCGCGCCTCGAGATCGGCCCGACGGCGGGCAAGGTCCGCCGCGTCGGCGCCCGCTTGCTGCACCGCCGGACGCGCCGGCACGGGAGCCGCCGGGGCCGGCGCCGGCCTCGGCTCGGTTGCAGGTGCAACCTGTGCCCCCGGTGGCGCCGCCGCACCCTCGTCCGCCGCGGAGGCGGCCCCGGCCAGCCCCGCGCAGCGCGCGCCGAGTGCCAGCGCCATCACGAAAATCGTCACCGGCAACAGGCGCGGCATCCTGAGCGTGCTCATCGCGCCATCCGCAGCGCCGCCAGCAGGTCGCGCTCAGCCTGGCTCCGCACGCGCGGCTCCGCCGTTTCGGCCCGTGGCGGCGGCTCTTGCAGCAGCGGGCGCGCGGCGCGCATCTGCTGCTCCAGCCGGTCCGCCACCCGGTCGGCGCGGTCGGCGAGGAATTGCAGCTCGCTTTGCAGCGCGCGCCCCTGCTCCACCTGCCGCGCCACCTGCCGCCCCGCCCCGTCGGCGGCGGCGCGAAGCTGCGCGATGCCGGTTTCCGCCTGCCGGAAGCTCGCGTTGAAGCCGCCGACCAGTTCCTCCAGCGCCGCACGGTCGCGCCGCAGTACGCCGAGCGCGCGCTCCAGCCGTGCGGCGTAGATCAGGGTCGCCCCGAGCAGCAGAGCCAGGATGAGATCGAGCAGCCACTGGTACTGCGCCATCGCCCGTCCCTAATGATCGCCCGCCGGGCGCGGTACCGCACGCTCGATCCGCACCGCGATGCGCGATTGCCGCCGTCCCACCTTGGCCTCGAACATCGGCACCCCGCCGCAGCGCAGCTCAACGAGCGCGCCCGGCAGCACGTTGAGCGCGATGCGGCTGCCCGGCTGCAAAGCGAGCACCTCGGAAAGCCGCATCACCTGCTCATCGAGCACCACGTCGAGATCGACCTCGGTGCTCCACAGCTCCTCGGCGAGATGCGTCTCCCAGATCGAATCCCGCCCGAACTTCTCGCCCATGAATTGCTGCAGCAGCAGCTCGCGCACCGGCTCGAGCGTGGCATAAGGCAGCAAGAGCTCCATCCGCCCGCCGCGATCCTCCATATCAACACGCAGCCGCGCCAGGATCGCCGCGTTGGACAAGCGCGAGATGGTGGCGAAACGCGGGTTCACCTCCAGCCGCTCGAAGCGGAACGTCACCGGGCAGAGCGGATCGAAGCTCGCCGACAGGTCGGCGAGCACGACATGGATCAGCCGCTCGACCAGTGTGCGCTCGATCGTCGTGTAGGGCCGGCCTTCGATCCGCATCGGCGCGGTGCCGCGCCGACCGCCCAGCAGCACATCGACGATCGAGTAGATCATTGCGCTGTCGATCACCATCAGCCCGTAATTGTCCCACTCCTCGGCCTTGAACACGGCGAGCATGGCGGGCAGCGGGATCGAGTTGAGATAGTCCCCGAAGCGCAAGCTGAGGATGTTGTCGATCGACACGTCCACGTTGTCGCTCGTGAAGTTCCGCAGGCTCGTGGACATGATCCGCACCAGCCGGTCGAAGACGATCTCCAGCATCGGCAGGCGCTCGTAGGAGACGAGGCCCGAGCTGATGATCTTCTGCATTCCGCTGCGCGAATCCGCGCCCGCGGGACCGTCGTCGAAGCCGAGCAGGCTGTCGATTTCCGCTTGGTTGAGCACCCGCGCCGGCGCGCCGGCCGCATCCGCGCCGTCGGCCGCTGCCCAGGCGGCGGCGAGTGCTTCCTCGTCCTCCTCGCCCGGCGGCGGCGTCATTGCACGATCATCTCCACGAACAGCACGTCGCGCACCTTGCCGGGCGCGGCGGCGACGTCGGCGCGCGCGATCAGCTCCTCGCGCAGCCGGTAGGTGCCCATCGAGCCGCGCAAATCATCCGGCCGCAGATCGCGCAGATAGGTTTGAAACAGGTCTTGCAGGCGCGGCATCGCGGATTGGACCGCGCGCTGGTCGGCAGGCTCAGCCACTTCCAGCCGCGCGCGCAGCTTGATGTAGCGGGGGCGGCGCGGATCGCTGTCGAGATTGGCGACCATCTCGGGCAGGTCGATGTAGATCGGCGGGTGCTCCTCGGCCTTTTGCGGATGCGGCGCGCCGGCGAGGAACGGCAGCAGGCCCGCTTTCCAAGCCCCCCCGGCGATCGCGGCGAGCACGAGCGCCGGGCCGCCGATCAGCAGCGCGCGCCGGCGCCCCCCGCCCGGCTTCGCCTGCGCGTCCTGCTCCGCTCCGTTCTTGTCCGTGTCCTGCTCGGCCATTGCCTGCCGTCCCGACCGGCGGAGCGTGGCAGCATCGGGTTAATCAATCCTTTCCCGCGCGGCCCGGCACAGGAGGCCCGGGCGGCAGAAGGTGCCGGGTGCGGGCTTCCCTCTCGTTATTCCCGCGCACGTGGGAACTCATCATGCGTATGGCACGACTGCGCCAGGGGAGCCACGCAAGCCCCTGCCTTGCGGCGTGCAAGATGTGTTCCCGCTCGCGCGGGAACGACGAACGTGCGGCTGGCACACGCTTTGCGCCGGCGCTGCGCCAAACAGCACGGAGACGCGCATGGACCTCGCCAGCACGGTCACGCTCTCCCGCATGGACGCCGACATGCGGGCGATGGACGTGACGGCGGAGAATCTCGCCAATGCCGGCACGCCCGGCTACAAGGCCGAGCGAATGCAGTTCACCGACTGGCTCGCGCGCCAGCCGGCCATCGGCACGCCGCGCGGCGAGAAGGCGATTGCCTACGCCCAGGACCGCGCCACTTGGCGCGAGCAGGCATCGGGCGCGCTCAGCCATTCCGGCAACCCGCTCGATCTCGCCATCAGCGGCGACGGCTACTTCACCGTCGGCACCCCGCGCGGTCCGCGGCTCACGCGCGACGGCCGCTTCGGACTCCTGCCCAACGGCACGATCGGCGATGCCGCCGGCAACCCGCTGCTCGATGTGACCGGCCAGCCGATCACGGTCTCGGTCGCCGACACCGTGCTGACGGTGGCGGGCGACGGCACGCTCTCGAGCGAGAACGGCCAGCTCGCCAAGATCGGCGTTGTGCAGCCGGCCGATCCGAACCGGATCACTGCCGAGGGCGGCACCTTGCTGCGCGCCGACGCGCCCACCGCGCCCGTGCAGCAGCCAAAGATCGTCCAAGGCGCGGTCGAGGAATCGAACGTGCAGCCGATCGCCGAGATGACGCGCATGATCGAAACCGACCGCCGCTTCGGATTCCTCGCCCAGTTCGTGCAGGCGGAATCCGATCGCCAGTCCTCGGCAATCGACAAGATCCTGGCGACGCAAGGAGCCTGACGATGCGCGCGCTCGATATCGCCAGCACCGGGATGCAGGCGCAGCAAACCAACGTGGAGGTAATCTCGAACAACCTCGCCAACATGACGACGACGGGGTTCAAGCGCCAGCGCGCGGAATTCCAGGATCTGATCTACCAGAATCTCCGCCGCGTCGGCTCCAACAGCTCCGATTCCGGCAGCATCGTGCCCGCGGGCGCGCAGGTGGGGCTCGGCGTGAAGACCGCCGCGATCTACCGCATCAACGAGCAGGGGAACTTGCAGCAGACCTCGAACGTGCTCGACCTCGCGATCCAGGGGAACGGCTATTTCCAGGTCACGCTGCCCTCGGGCGATACCGCCTACACGCGCGACGGCACGTTCGGCCTCGCCCCCGACGGCACCATCGTCACCGCCGACGGTTACGTGGTGCAGCCCGGCATCCAAATCCCGGCGGCGGCGACCAACGTGACGATCAACACCTCGGGGCAGGTTCAGGTAACGCTGGCGGGGCAGACCGCGCCGCAGACGGTCGGGCAGTTGCAGCTCGCCACCTTCCCCAATCCGGCCGGGCTCGATTCCCAGGGCGACAATTTGTTCCTGCAAACCAGCGCCTCGGGCCAGCCCGTCACCGGCAACCCGAGCGCCGCCGGCTTCGGCTCGGTGATGCAGGGCTTCGTCGAAACCTCGAACGTCAACGTGGTAACGGAGATCACTAACCTGATCACCGCGCAGCGCGCCTACGAGATGAACAGCAAGGTCATCACGACGAGCGACGACATGCTCAACACGCTGAACAACCTGCGATGAGCACGATGCAGCGCATACGATCAGAGTCCCCCCGCCCGCTGCGGGAGGGGGGTTGGGGGGAGGGGGCGGCGCCGAACCGGCGCCGCCCGGTGGTCGCAATCGCAGCCATCGCGGCCTTCGCCCTCGCCGCCCCCGCGGCCGCCGCCACCCTGCGCCCGATGACCACGCTGCATTCGTCGGTGGTGAAACTGTCCGACCTGTTCGACGATGCGGGCCCGCGCGCCGACCGCGTGCTCGGTCCCGCCCCCGCACCGGGCGGGCGGATCATCGTCGAATCCCGTCAGCTCGCCGCCATCGCGCGCGAGTTCGGCGTCCCTTGGCACCCGGAAGCGGGCGACGAACGCGCCGTGCTCGAACGCCCCGGCCGCCCGCTGGCGCGCGAGGAGCTGATCGCAGCCCTTGTGCCCGCGCTCGTCTCCGCCGGCGCGCCAGCCGACGCGGCGATCGACCTGCCCAGCTTCGAGGCGCCGCTCGTGCCGGCCGACGGCAACGCCGCGCCGATTGTCACCCGGCTCGATTACGATGCGGCGAGCGGCCGCTTCACCGCCGCGCTTGCCACGGGCGACGTCGCCTGGCGCGTCTCCGGCCGCGCGGTGCCGATGCTCGACGTGCCGGTGCCGCTCGCACGCCTGCTGCCCGGCACGGTGCTGCGCGAGTCCGACCTGCACATGGTCCGCATCCCAGCTGGCCGCGTTCCGGCGGGCGCGGTGCGCGCGATCGCCGATGCCGTCGGCAAGCAGCTTCGCTATCAGGCCGCCGCCGGCGCGCCGCTGCTGGCCGGCGCGCTGAGGAGCCCGCGCCTCGTGCAGCGTAACGCCCGCGTGCTGATCATCGCCGAATCGCCCGGCCTCGCGCTCAGCGCCGAAGGTCGCGCATTGGACGACGGCGCGGCCGGGGATCATGTGCGCGTGCTCAATACCGCCTCGCGCGCGATCCTCGATGCCGAGGTGATCGGCGAGGCGCGCGTGCGCGTCGATCCCGAGGCCCCGCCGCTCGAGACCGCGCGTCCCGGCACGCCCTACGGCACGGAGCCCGTCCCGTGACGGCGCGCGCACCGGCCGCTCTCGCCGCGCTCCTGGCGCTCGCCGGCTGCAACTCGCTTGAGCGCCTGTCGGAAGTCGGCCGCCCGCCGGCGCTTGCCCCCGTCCAGGATCCCACCCGCACGCCGGGTTGGCATCCCGTCACCATGCCGATGCCCGCCCCCCAGCCGGCACCGGCCGACAGCGAATCGCTCTGGCGCCCTGGCGCGCGCGCCTTCTTCAAGGACCAGCGGGCCGCGCGCGTCGGCGATTTGGTGACGATCCTCGTCAGCATGGCGGATTCGGCGAACGTGCAGAACTCCTCCACCGCCACGCGCAGCAGCACGGAAGCCGCGGGCATTCCCAACCTGTTCGGCCTCGAGAACCTGCTCGCGCACGTGCCGATGGACCCGAGCAAGCTGATCTCGATGAGCAGCTCCAACGGCAACACCGGCACCGGCCAGATCCAGCGGTCGGAAACCGTAACCATCAGCCTTGCCGGGGTCGTTACTCAGGTGCTGCCGAACGGCAACCTCGTCGTCTCGGCGCACCAGCAGTTCCGCGTCGATAACGAGCTACGCGACCTTCAGGTCAGTGGCGTGATCCGCCCGGAGGACATCCAGAGCGACAACACGATAAAAAGCGAGCGGATGGCGGAGGCGCGCATCGCCTATGGCGGCCGCGGCGAGCTAACCGATCAGCAGGCGCCGCGCTGGGGCCAGCAGGTCATGGACGCGCTGCTGCCCTGGTGATCGAGATAAGGTCATCGCCGGGCTTGTCCCCGCGACCCAGCGCGAGGGTCGCGCCGCCCGAGCCTTGCCTTGGATGAGGTGACGAAGCGGCGCTTGCCAGAGAGACTGACTAAATCCGCTCCCACATGCCGGTCTCCTGATCGAGCCGGTCGTGCTCCAGGCCTCGGAAATCACCCTTGGAGACCACGCCGATGATCTTCTCGCCCTCGACGATCGGGATGTGGCGGACTCCGCAGTCATTCATCAGCCGCAGCGCCTCGATCGCGGTCGCGCGCCGGCCAATGGTGTGCGGCTGCGGGGTCATCACCTCTGACAGCCGTGCCTCGTGGGCGTTGGGGAGTTCCGCCAGGCACCGCACCGCGTCGCGCCCGGTGAAGATGCCGGCAAGCCGCCCCTCTGCGTCCGTCACCAGCACGGCACCGACCCGCCGCCGGTGCATGTGGCCGCACGCCTCCTTCACGGTGCGGTCGGCCGGCAGCGTCAGCGGCTCTTGCTTGCGGACGATCTCGTCCATCTCCCGGTTCGTCATCCTCACTCCTCCGTTGAGATCGACCGTAGGCGGACTCTCCCGCCCTTTGTTGACTCAGGTCAATGCGGCCTATGCTGGCGCGGGTGTGATTGCCCGGACCAGCCACAGGGAATGGCCATGAGCCTGCGAGACCTGATCGTCGTTCTGGACGACTCGCCGCGGAACGCGGCGCAGCTCGATTTCGCCGCCGGGCTTGCGCGCCAGCACGACGCGCACCTCACCGGCCTCTGCCTGCTCGAGCTGCTGGTGCCGGCGCTGCCCGGCTACGCGCTCGGCTCCTACCCCGACGTGTTCGCCGTGCAGCCCTCGCTCGATCTCAGCGCACGCGCCTACGAGAAGGCCGGCGCGATCGAGACCGCCTTCCGCGACGTGCTGCGCCGCGACGGGCTGAAGGGCGACTGGGTGCTCGGCAAGGGCCTCGCCGCCGAGGCGGCGGTGCGCCGCGCCCACAGCACCGACCTGCTCGTGGTCGGGCAATATAACGCGGAAGCCAAATCGAACCCCAGCATGGGCGACCTGATCGGCGACTTGCTGATGGACTCCGGCCGGCCGCTGTTGATCCTGCCCTATGCCGGGAAATTCGAGGCGGTCGGCAAGAATGTGCTGGTGGCCTGGAACGACAGCGCTCAGTCGACGCGCGCGGTGCATGATGCGCTGCCGCTGATCGCGCCCGATGCCAAGGTCACGGTGCTTTCCGTCCAACGCCCCCGCCGCGCCGAAGACGAGGCGCTGCCCGGTGCGGAGATCGCCGAGCATCTGGCCCGCCATGGGTTCGCCGTCTCGGCGGCGCGCACGGTCAGCGACGGCAGCCTGAGCGATGCCGACGCGCTCTTGGGCTATGCGTCGGACAACGGTGCGGACCTGCTCGTGATGGGCGGCTACGGCCATTCCCGGCGGCGGGAGATCGTGTTCGGCGGCGTCACCCGCTCACTGCTCGATCACATGACCTTGCCGGTGCTGATGTCGCACTAGCCTACGGTCCGCCGCACAGTGCGCCGCGCGGCAGCAGCGCGGCGAAGTGGTTTCGGTAGAGGGCGGGTGGGTACCGCCACACGCCCACCGTACGCCATCCGCCCGGTGCACGGGCGAGCAGCGCCGCCGCCGGCCCTTCCGCACCACCCCAGGCGGCGGGTGCACAGCTCAGCAGCGCATGGTCGAACCCGGCCTTGGCGATCGCGTCGAGATCAGGCCGCTCGAACGTCGCGAAATCAGCCACCGCGACGCGCGGCGGCAGAAACAGGATTTCGCCGCGCAAGAGGCTCCCGAGCGCGTCGTAACCGTCGCCCGGCAGCACGAGCGCCACGCGCTCTCCCGCGCGAAGCTGCGCGGCGACCGCGCGGCCGAGCGCCGCCAAGGTCGGCTGCGGCGCGTCGAGGTCGATCCGCAAATATGGCGCGAACCCGAACGGCACGATCAGCGCCGCGCCGATGCTCCCGAGTTTCAGCCGCCGCCGTTGAACGGGGGTGATGCGCGCCCATCGCACTGTCGCGTGCGGACGCAGCCAGACCGCGACGGCGAGAACGGCGAGCAAGGAAAGTTGGGTGTTGTAGCGGAAGAAGGAGTGCGCCTCGGCCGCCGCCACCGGCTCCGAATGCACCACATAGCTCGCCAGCAAATAGGCGTTATCGAGCAGGATCGTGCCGGCGGCGACGATCAGCAGCATCGCGGCAAAGCCCTGTTCGCGGCGGCGGATAGCGATGCACGCCCCTGCCAGCACCGCGAGCAGCAGCAGGAACAGCGCCGGAAACTTCAGCGTCTCGCGCAGCATCGCGCCGAGCACGACCGGCAAGAGGCCGATGTTCCAAGCCGACGGCGGCGCCACCTCCAGCTCGGCCGCGCCAGTCAACCTCACATGCAACTGCCAGAGCGCGAACAGCGCCGCCGCCGGCAACAGCGCGAGCGAAGTGGCGCGCGCCGCGCGCCCGCTGCGCCCGGCGCCAGAGGCCGCGAGCATCGCCATGCCGAGCGCGAGCGCCAGTCCTGGCCCTGACTGCTTGATGTTGACCAGGGCGGCGAGCACGAGCGCGAGCGCAAGTGTGGGCCTTCGCAGCGTAAGCCCCGCACGCGCCGCCACGATCAGCCGCGTGCCGAGCAGGCCCGCGATCATGGCGGTGACGGCGAGCGGCCATTCGCCATAGGGCGCGAAATCATAGCGCGGCACGAAGCCCGGATTGAGCGGCGTCGTGGTGAACAGCAGCCCGAACGCCGCGCCGGTGAGCGCCGAGAGCGGGCGGCGGCCGAACTCGCCCCAGCCCGGCAGATGCCGCGCCAGCACGACCGCCGCCACGCAGCCGAGTGCCACGTTGAACCAGCACATCGCGCTCGCGGCGAGCGAACCTGAGAACACCGATGCGGCGAATGCGATGAACTGGGTGTTGTACGGAGCGCCCGGAATGAACGAGAACCAGGCGGGCGCGTCACCGCCCGGAAAGCGGCCGTGGTCGAAGAGCCACGCGGCGTTCGGCAGCAGATTGAGCCACGTGTCCACCTGCGAGGGCGCGACCGCGAGCATCACCGCCCATAGCGGCACCGAGAGCGCGAGCACCACACCGGCGCCGCGTGCGGAAGCCACCCGTTCGCGCAGACGCGGTACCGCGAACGACGCGGCCGCGACCAGCAGCAGCAATAGAAGTGGGATCCGCAGGCTCACGTTCGTAGCCACGCCGCAGGCGGTGAGCACGATGCTGAGCACGCCCCAGCCCGCCGTGACCTGCACCTCCGGCTCGCTATCGCGCCCGAGGGCCAACGCGCCGAGCCCCAGACAGATCGCCAGCGTGACCAGGAGACCCAGGAAACCGGCCAGCGCGTGCCAGTCTGGAACGAAGGCGTGCAGCCCAGGGCCGAGGGGAAGCTCTGTCAAGGCGGGCGCTTATGAACGCCCCGCCTCCGCTCCGGCAAGCCACGCGCAATTCGTTCCCCTCCGCCCCCCGGGGGCGGAGGGGCTAGGGAGGGGGGGGATCTGAAGTGGAGGACTCAGGAACTCGTCCCCTTCCACCCGAACGACGTGCCGGCCGACCCGCTCCGCCCGGTATTGCCGGGATTGGGCGAGGCCGCCGACGCATCGGCGCCCGTCTCTTATCGCGGCACCGGCTGGTTCGGCGGGAACAGGCCTTGCTGACGCGCCGCCAGCCGGTTCGGCTGCGGCCCCTGCGTAGCGGACTGTGCGCCCTGTTTCGCTGCCTGACCCTGCACCATCACGGCAACTGGCACGGCGAGCAACACCGCGCCGAGCGCCGCCAGGATCGTGCTCCGCATGATCGTCGCCTCTATGCCGCTCCGGAACACTGCCGCCGTGTCCCGGTGCGCGCGCTGCGCCGGCGTGACAGTGGCGCGGCGCTGTGAAAAGCTCGCGGCAAGCTGCTCAGCAATCACTGTCCGGGTTGCCGGCGGTGCCGGCGCCCGGTGCGTCACGCGCATGGGAGGCGCCGCATGTCCGGAAATCAGAACGGCAGAAGTCCGCGCTCGGTGGCTCTGGCGGGGCCGTACGGCAGCGGCAAGTCGACCTTGTTCGATGCGCTGATGGAGGCCGCCGAGTGCCCCGTGAAGCGCCCCGTCGATCCCCGCAACCGCCCGTCGACCACCGAGATACGCCTCGGCAACTGCACCTACCTCGGCGATCGCTGGGCCGTGCTCGACTGCCCCGGCTCGATCGAGTTCGCCTACGAGACCGCCGCGGCACTCGCCGTGTGCGACGTCGCCGTGGTGGTGTGCGACCCGCAGCCGGGAAAGGCGATGGCGGCGGCGCCGCTGCTCAAGCTGCTCGGCGAGCGGAACGTGCCGCATATCGTTTTCATCAACCGGATCGACACGCTGGAAGGCAGCGTCGGCGACACCATCGCCGCGCTGCAAGCTTACGCGAAAAGCCCGCTCGTGCTGCGGCACATGCCGATCATGGAAGGCGAGAAGGTCGCCGGATACATGGACGTGATCAGCGACCGCGCCTACCGCTACCGCAAGGGCCAGCCCTCGGAGCTGGTGCAAATCCCTGCCGAGCTGTCCTCCGTTAAGGACGAGGCGAAATCCAAGCTGGTCGAGATTTTGGCCGACCACGATGACGAGCTTCTGGAGAAAGTTCTGGAGGACGTGCAGCCGACGCCGGATGAGCTCTATCGCGATCTCAAGAAGGATCTGGCGGCCGGCAACGTGATCGAGGTGATGCTCGGCGCCGCCGAATCGAGCGCCGGGGTGCGGCGGCTGTGGAAGGCGCTGCGCCACGACACGCCCTTTGCCGCCGAAACCGCCGCCGCGCGTGGCCTCGCCGCCGAGGGCCCGCCGCTCGCGCAGATTTTTAAGACCGTCCACGCCGGCCATTCCGGCAAACTCTCTTACGCGCGCGTCTGGCGCGGCACGATCAAAGACGGCGCCTCGCTCAACGGCACGCGGCTCGGCAGCATCAACCAGATGATCGCCGACCAGCTCAGCAAGGTTGCGGAGGCCGAGGCGGGCGACGTGGTGGCGCTCGGCCGGCTGGAAGGCATCCCCACCGGCGCGACCGTCTCCACCGGGACCAGCGCGGAGACCCTTCCCTTCCCCGAGCCGCCCTCGCCCGTCTATTCGCTCGCCATTGCTACCGCCGACCGCAAGGACGACGTGAAACTATCGGGTGCCTTGCAGAAGCTCATCGAGGAAGATCCGACGCTCACGGTAGAGCACCAGCAGGACACGAACGAGACCGTGCTGCATGGCCAGGGCGAGATTCACCTCAACACCGCGATCGACCGTCTCGCCCGCAACTATGCGCTCAAGCTCACCACGCACCGCCCGCAGGTCGCCTACAAGGAGACGATCCGGCGTAAGGTGCACCAGCATGGGCGGCTCAAGCGCCAGACCGGCGGGCACGGCCAGTTCGCCGACGTGAAGATCGACATCGAGCCGCGCGAGCGCGGCGCCGGGTTCCAGTTCATCGACAAGATCGTCGGGGGCGCGGTGCCGCGCAACTTCATCCCCGCGGTGGAGGAGGGCGCGATCGAGGCGGCCAAGAAGGGGCCGCACGGCTTCCCGGTGGTCGATATCGCCGTCACGCTGGTGGACGGGCAATTCCACTCCGTCGACAGTTCCGACATGGCGTTCAAGACCGCCGCCGGAATCGCCCTACGCGAGGGTCTGGCGGCCGCCGACCCGGTGCTGCTCGAGCCGATCGACCATGTGAGCATCAGCGTGCCGAACGAGTTCACCTCGCGCGCGCAGCGCATCCTGAGTAGCCGCCGCGGTCAGATTTTGGGCTATGCCGAGCGTCCAGGCTGGCGCGGCTGGGACGACGTGGAGGCGCTGGTGCCGGAGGCCGAGCTGCACGACCTCATCATCGAGCTGCGCTCGCAAACCCTAGGCCTCGGCACCTTCAAGCGCCGCTTCGACCATCTGGCGGAAACTCGCCTGGAGGCGCGGCGGGGGGCAGCTTAGCCCGCCCTTCTCACCGGACGGAGGGGCGGTGTCGGGCTCCGCCTTGTGGTAGCGGGGAATATCGCCGCTCAGCGATGAGGTGTCGTCGGCGAAGACCGTTCGCCAGCTCGGGACCCGATCCACCGATCCCTCCGAGAAATGCGGGCTAGCCCTGACCGGCCCGCCCCGCTATGCACGGGCGCGCCGGTCCCGTTCGTCTAGAGGCCTAGGACACCAGCCTTTCACGTTGGTAACACGGGTTCGAATCCCGTACGGGACGCCAATTCGGAATAGAACTGCGAACCGTAATTGGGGCTGGCCGCGCTCCTGACGCGGCTTCGAGCGTGTGCCGGAGATTGGTCTTCGATCCGATGATGCGGACCTCGCCGTCCGCCGCCTCGACGCACTACGCGAGCACCCGGAGGTGGTCGCGGCGATAGCCGCCGCCAGCAACTCGTATCCGCTGGCGAGCCGTGGCAGCGAACTTCCGCACCATAGCCGGCGTGATGATCTGCTGGCCGTTGCTTCCGAGCGCCGCGACGGTTCCCTCGGCTTCGGCCGGCGCCTGTTCGCGAGCCGATTTGAGGCCGGCGACCACGATCTCGGCGACCAGATGCGCATTGTCGAACCCGACCAGCGGCTTTCGCCACCCGAACCATGCAGCGTGAGCGAGTAGTCGATGCCGTGCGGTTTCTCCGGCGACACCGACACCCGCGTCACCACGAACCGGACTGAATGGCCGCCCTTCGGGTCCACCACGAGAACCTGCCCGTCGAGGTCGAGAAGTCGAGGATCGGGCCACGTGGCTCTGTCACGGGATATGGTCATCATATTGAGGAGGGCGTTGGGCGGCCGTGGGATAGGCGAATAGCGCTCGGTGCATTGATATCCTTGAGCTTCTGGCTAGAAGCCCCAGCAGGGGGTATCCGGCGAGAGTCCAATAATTTCAATACCGTCAAAGACATCCGACCAGCAGCCATCCGGGCTTCTCCCTTGCCGTCCAACCTGCAGACCATGCCCCTAATCCATCGGCCGCAACGCCCCTATCGTCCATCCAAAAGTCTGCTTGGAACAAAGAACCATAACGGCCTTAATAGCGCATGTATCGTCGCGGGATCCGGCCATGAAAACCATATCGGCACGGGAGGCCAAGAGCGCTTTTGGGCTGATGATCGCCAGCGCGCGTGCAGCGCCAGTGCTGGCTGAGAAGCACCGGCGCGGCGTCGTGGTGGTCGTGTCCGTGGAGGAATATGAGCGTCTTTCTTTGCGGGTAAACAGCACGAGAAAGCGCGAACAGTCCGCCGCGAAAGTGGCGAAACAGGGCCGATGACGAGGCGGCGGGGCGAAGCTCGATCAGCTTATGAGAGCCGTCGTACCGCTGGGGGAGGCGTTTAGGTGGCGAGCATAACCACGAACCGGGAGAGCGAAGATCAGGCAACTCGTCAAGCAGTGATAAAGCTGTTTGATGACACGAGGCGAAGGCTGGTTGAGACCAGAACGCGCAAAAACCGACTGTTACATGTCAATCGCGCAAATACGCGCGGCAATGTGCTGAATATCGTCAACAGACGGTCGGACGACGCTTATGCCTTGCTGTCCGGCGGTAAGACTATGCGCTTCCTTCCTTCCGGGCGTGACCAGGATGACCACCGCGGGGATCTCATTCTTGCGGCTGAGGACGGCCGTGCCCTCGACCACGATCACTATACCGATGCGCAGCTCGAAACCCAACTTGGTCCGGATGCTCTCCAGACGAAGCTGCTGAAAATCGCCCGCGAGGCACAGACCGCAGAGGAAGAGTCGGGCGTCAATATGCTCTACCTCGCAATGGGCTTTTTGACTTGGTACGAGGAAAAGTCATCAAGCGAACCGCGCGAGGCACCGCTCGTGCTTCTTCCCGTCGAATTGTCCCGCAATGCCCGCACCTCGACATACGACATCCGCGCACGTTACGAAGACGCGCCGACCAATCTGCCGCTTCAGCAGCGGCTGCGGGACGATTTCGGGATCGATCTGCCGGGACTCGAAATCGGCGAGGATTGGAAACCGCCCGTCTATTTCGCGCTCGTCGATGACGTGATCGCCGGGCACGACCGTTGGAAAATTGATGCCGATGCGATCCAGCTCGGGTTTTTCAGTTTCAGCAAGCTTCTGATGTATCGCGATCTGGACATAGATGCTTGGCCGAATGACGCGCTAGCCGGTCATGCGCTGATACGAGGCTTGCTCTACGAAGGCTTCGAACGCGACGAGCCGCTGTTCAACCCGAACGACAGGCTAGACGACGTGTTACCACCCGAGAAGATTTTCCATGTGGTCGATGCAGATGCATCTCAAGCAAAGGTAATCGAGGAGGTCCGGGTTGGGCGCAATCTGGTAGTCCAGGGGCCCCCGGGAACGGGCAAATCCCAGACCATCACCAACATCGTCGCAGCGGCAGCCAAGGAAGGCAAACGGGTTCTATTTCTCGCGGAAAAGATGGCGGCTCTTTCGGTTGTTCATCACCGCTTGGTGAAAGCGGGGTTGCGCGACATCTGTCTTGAATTACATTCCAGGAGCGCGAACAAGAAATCAGCGCTCGAGGAACTGAAGCGTACCTTATCCCGAGCCAGCGCCGTGCCGAATCTGCCGGGGACGCCCACGGCACTAAGGGAACGCCGCGACCGTCTAAATGCTCTGGCCGCGGCTTTGCACCGTCCCATCGGGAACACGGGTGAGACAGTTTATAGCGTACTGGGTCGCCAATCGCTGTTCATCGGTAATGATTGCCGCCCCCCAAGCCTGAAGGTCGAAAGCCTCGCCTCGATGTCGCGGGAGGATGAAGCGGACTTGTTGAGGACCATCGAGAGCTATGGGGCCATTTTGGCCACAGACGGTCAGGACGGTTCGAATCCCTTCGACGGCACGCGCAATCTCGACCTTCAGCCGGTGGACCTGCGTAGGTTGGCGGACATCCTGTCAGATGCCCAGCATAGCGTAATCGCTCTCGCCACGGCTATGCGTGACGCATTCGAGGCCCTTGCCTCGACTGGTTCTATCACCCTCAAAACCGTCGCGCCCCTAGCCGATATGCTGGAGCGGCTAGAAGGGCTTCCTGAGGGCGGCGCGGAGATTGCGCGGGCCATCCCCGACACAACTGATATTCCGCGCGTCTTGGAAGCATTGCGAGCCGGCGCCTCGTGGCGGGAGGCCCATGACGCCGCAGCCTCCTATTTCATCGATGCTGCCTTCGCCAATTCCGTCGCTCATTTGCGGGCGCCACTTGCGGCGGGCAGCCATTCATTTTTCGCGCGCTGGGGCCGTGGCTACCGTGGTGCGTCGCGCGAATTGGCTGGCTTGCTGAGGGAAGGCTTGCCGAAGCGCGCGACGGAGCGGGTGGAACGCGTAGATCGGCTGACGGCAGTAGCGTCGCTGAAATCGGACTGGGAGAGGGATCAGGACTATTGCAGCCGTATTTTTGGCGATGCCTGGCGCGGCGAGAAAACCGACTTTTCAAAATTGTTCGCGATCACAGCATGGTGTGCCAATCTCTCCCGCGCGTCGATCAAGCTGCCTCGCGGCAAGAACGTCGATCTCCTCGGCTTGACCAACAAGGCTCCGGCCATGCTTAAGACACTCCGGGAGACAGCGTCAGTCGCTCGGGATAAAATTTCCGAGGTCACGAAGCTGCTTGATCTTGAACTCACCGTTCTCGGGCAGAGCGACTTCGAGGCTGTCGACCTGGATGTCATGGCAGCGCGTTTCGGCGCTATGGCTGGAGGGACGAACCGATATGCGTCATGGACACAACAGGTTCGCCTAAAAAACACGCTTATTTCAGCGGGATTACCCGAGCTTGAGGAACGGATGCGGTGCGGCGATCTGGATGGCGCCGCCGCTGCTGTGGAACTGCGTTTTGCCCGCGCCGAAAGCCTGTGGAAGCGAGCTCTCGCCGAGAATTCAGACCTGCCTGCTATCGTTTTCGAGAAGCGTCACGAGCTTGTATCCGCCTTCGCCGCACTCGAGCGCCAGCACCTCAAGGATAACGTCACCTCTATTCTTGCGGGACATCTCGCGCAGATGCCGCAAGGCGCAACCGCCGAAATGAGGGTCATTCGCGGTGAGATCGCGAAGAAACGAGGGCACATCTCCCTGCGTCGATTGTTCGAACGGGCGGGCACCACCATTCAGCGTATCAAGCCCGTTTTGCTGATGAGCCCGATGTCTGTCGCGCAATTTCTGCCGCCGGGGACCGTTTCCTTTGATCTTCTGGTCATAGACGAGGCTTCGCAGGTTCGCCCGGAGGATGCATTGGGCGCGATCGCGCGAGCGCGGCAAATCGTGGTGGTGGGTGACAATAAGCAACTACCGCCGTCGTCGTTCTTCGACCGGTTGCTGGCTGACGAAGAAGACGAAAATGAAGGCGATGACGAGGATGTTGGTCCGGACTTGCTTGAAGGCGCCGCTCAAGTTGGCTCCATGGAGAGCATCTTGACCCTTTGCGAGGCGCGCGGGCTGCCCAATCGTATGCTCAAGTGGCACTACCGTTCGCGCGACCCGTCACTGATTGAGGTATCGAACCACGAATTTTACGAGAGCGATCTCGTTCTGCCGCCTTCGCCCTTCCAGAAAGACCCCGGGTACGGCTTACGTTTCACGCGGGTAGACGGCCTTTATGATAAAGGCGGGAGGCGGGACAACCGCAGGGAAGGCGAAGCCATTGTTGATCGCGTTACGGAACATGCGCAACTGAGTCCGTCACTGTCGCTCGGCATCGCCACTTTTTCTTTCGCCCAACGGAATCTCATCACAGAACTTCTGGAAGTGCGCCGTCGAAAGGACTCGACTCTCGATGAATTCTTGCGGGAGGGACAGTCCGAAGGCCTGTTCGTCAAGAATATTGAGAACGTACAGGGGGATGAGCGCGACGTTATCCTCGTGAGCGTTGGATATGGCCCATCTGTGCCGGGTGGGCGGCTGAATAGTATGTCATTCGGCCCAGTTAACGGCGAAGGCGGGGCGCGGCGGCTAAATGTACTCTTCACTCGTGCCCGCATCCGCTGCGAGGTTTTCGCCTCCTTCGATCCCGGCGATATCGATTTGAGCCGCACGGCGGCAGAAGGGCCGCGCATTCTCAAGAGATTTCTTGAATTCGCCAAGAATGGCCGACTGGATAACAGCGCACCGACTGGAGAGGGTGCGGACTCACCCTTTGAGGAAGACGTCGCCAATGTGATCCGAGGCCAAGGATTTCTCGCCGATCCGCAGATTGGCTCAGCCGGCTTCCGCATCGACCTCGGCATTCGACATCCTGACAAACCAGGCACCTACATCCTGGCCGTTGAATGCGATGGCGCTACCTATCACAGCGCGTTGTGGGCCCGGGAACGCGACCGGCTGCGCCAGGATGTTCTCGAACAACTCGGCTGGAGATTTCACCGGATCTGGAGCACCGACTGGTTTTACCGCCGCCAGGATGAGATCAAGCGTTTGCGGGACGCCCTGTTCGAGGCGCGTGAGAAAGCCGAGAAGGGGTTTCAGATCGAAGGGGCCAATCAAAGGCGCTCTTCCGCCGAGCCCGTCAACGCAACCCCTGTGACGATCGAGACTCCTGAAGTAGTCAAGCGGCAGATGCCGCCCTACAAGCGCGCGGTGTTTCCAGTCAGCAGCGCGTGCGAGCCGCACCAGGCGCCCGTTGCAATGCTGGCTGAATTGGTTGGGAAAATCGTCGACGCCGAAGGTCCCATCCATGTGGAGGAGATTGCTAGACGGGTCGCGACCTGCTTCGGGCGGGATAAAGCGGGTTCGCGGATTCTGGCGGCGACGCGAAGAGCACTCGCGCGTGCTCGGGTAGGGAATGCGGGCCTACTTTGCGATGGTGCGTTCTGGTATACCCAAGCACAGGCAGACGCTCCTCCGGTCCGTGATCGCTCGGCGGAAGCAGGGGCAACCCTTAAAGCTGAAAACATCTCGATGCTGGAAATAAAGGCGGCGTTCAGGATCGCCCGCAACGACAACGGCGGGGGTGACGACGCTGATCTGGTGCGGAGTGTGGCCCGGTTGCTGGGTTTCAGGCGTGTAGGGCCAGACTTACAGGCGAGACTCTCTGAAGGGCTGACTGTGTAGTATGGAGACATCGCCCGCGACTTTGATCAGAGGGCTATGGCGTAGACAAAGAGCTCATCATCGTCGTCCCCGGCACGCCATCACGAAAGGCGGCGGAGCGAATCTCCGTGCGGTCTTTTCCCGCGCGCGGTGAGCTGGACATCCTCCTTTTGACCCGGCGCCGGTAGGCGGTCTAGTTTCCCACCGCGGCAGCAATCGCGAAGCCGCGCCCGAAGGGGCGCGCGGCGCCCCTCTGGACGAACAGAGGGAGCGCTTTCATGTCGATAACCGCCAATGCAACAGGCGCCGTTCCGATTCCTTGGTGGAGGGAGCCGACCAAAGACCAGTGGCTTGCCTACGTCGCCGCCTGGCTCGGCTGGACGCTGGACGCCTTCGACTTCACGATCTTCCTGCTCATCATGGTGCCGATCTCGCAATATTTCGGCGTCTCGCTGCTCGCGGTGACGGCGGTGTTCACGATCACCCTGTGGCTGCGGCTCGTTGGCGCCACCGCATCCGGCTGGCTCGCCGACCGGATCGGACGCAAGCTGCCGCTCATGATATCGATAAGCTGGTACTCGGTTTGCAACCTGCTCGCGGGGCTTGCCCCAAGTTTCGGCTTTGTGTTCCTGTTCCGCGCGCTGCTCGGCATCGGCATGGGCGCCGAATGGCCGGCCGGCGCGGCCTTGGCGATGGAGACTTGGCCGGCCCGCTCGCGCGGCTTCATGAGCGGCATCCTGCAAGGCTCCTGGTCGCTCGGGTTTCTTTTGTCGAGCGCCATCTACGGCCTTCTCTACAATGCGATCGGCTGGCGCGGCCTGCTGCTGATCGGCGTGCTGCCGGCCCTCTCGGTGCTGTGGATACGCCGCTACGTCAAGGAGCCGCATGTCTGGGTGGAGAACCGACGCAAGCAGCGCGAGCAGCAGCGCGAGTTCCGCACGCCGCTGTTGGACATCTTCCGCTTGCGCGTGTTGCCGAACACGATCACCGCCTGCCTATGGATGGCATCCGGCTTCGTGATCTACTACACGGTGTTCGGCATGTTTGCCACTCACTTGCAAAAGGATCTGCACTTCGGCGCGGGCGCCGTGGCCTTCCCGCTCGCGCTCACAAACTTGATCGCCTTCTTCGCCAGCGGTTTCTGGGGCGCGGTTGCCGACCGCTGGGGGCGACGCTGGGCAATGATCGTTCCGGCCGTGCTCGGGGCGATGGTGACCCCCTTCTATCTCTTCTTCTCCGATTATGCGGTTATCGTGCTCGCCTACGCCGTGCAGGGCTTCTTCCTGGGCGCGATCTATGGGCAGAACCCGGCCTATCTCTCGGAGCGGTTCCCGACCGAGGTGCGGGCCACCGCATCGGGGTTCTGCTACCACCAGGGCGCGATTTGGGCAGGCTTCGCGGGTCCGCTGCTCACCGCCTGGGCGGCAACGCAGGCCAGCGGCTTCATCATGCCGATGCTGATCACCACGCTCGGCGCCTGCGCAGTCTTCGTGATCGCCCTGCTGCTAGGGCCGGAGACCAAGGGAATGGTGCTCAGCTCCGACATCACCTTGGGCGTGGAATCGCCAGCCGAAACGCTGCCCGCGGTGTGACAGAACCTTGCAGGGGCGCCACGGACGGCGTCCCTGCCTGTTCCGCGTCACAGCCGTCGGCATAAGTCGCTGACCCCTTCGCGGCACGCGGACCGAGGCATCGTTCAGCCCGGAATCTCCAGGTCGACGAGCGGGCCGTGTTGCTGCCCTCCATAGGCGTCGCCGTCCCCCGGATCGCACTGAACGTACGGACGGGGGATGGAAATCTTGATCGCGCTGGCCGCATCGTGGGGTACGAACAGCACCTCCTGCACGGGCACATTGTAGAGGCGCGCGAAGGTTTCCGGCGTCAGCACGTTCGAGCGCAGCACGCGCCGGTAGTTCTCTTCGGTTTCAAACATGATGTCGAACGTCAGCGTGAACGGTCCCGCGTTTTTGGAGCGGATCAGCCGCGCCAGTTCGCCAAGAGTGGCCATCCGTCAGACCTCCTGGAATTCGGTGCGGAACATCTCGTGCGCCGAATCCGGCACGACAACGTGGTTGAGGTTGAACCGGTAGGCCGGCCCCTTGTACGTGTCGGCCGGCACCGTGGGGTAGGCGATGGCGCTGATCAGGCCGCGCCATTCGGGGATCGGGTAGTGCACCGCGAAATGGGCAAAGGTCTTGGCGATCGCCTGCGTGACCGCCTCTTCCTGCGACGTGATGGTGAACAGCAGCCCGACCTCGTGGCCGATCTCATGTGCCTTCGGTTCGAGCTTTCCCATCACGCCATCCCGCCCGTAGACGCGGGCATGGATGCTGTAGTCGTCCGGCCCGACGCGGCCCGCGAACAGCTCGCGCACGCGCTCCACGAACTTCGCCTGCATCCCCGCCAGCCATGAATCGAGCTGGCGGAGGATGTAGGGTTCGCGCACGCCGCCGATGATGATCGACTGATAGCCGAGCAGCTCCGCGCCTTCGAGCTTGATGGTGATGCGTTCCGCTGGATGGAAGACCGAGCCGCGCACGCGCACGGCGCGGTCGTTCAACGCCTCATAGCGCGCCTCGCGGGTATCGAGCACGCCACCGGGTTCGGTGATCATGAACGGATCGGCGTTTTCATAGAGCGTGTGCGAGGCGACGCTCTGCGGCGTGCAGCGGGCCTCCGTATCCATGGGCTCGATATCGAAGTGGTCGGCGCGGACCCAGGCGAAGATGCTGTCCGGGCGCTTGCGCTGCACCACGCAGGCAGTGCCGCATTCCAATATCTTGGCGGCGTGCCAGGCCGCGCCCGGATCGGCCCCCTGCATCAGCGGTACCGTCGCGAACAGGGCGGTGTCGGAAGCGCGGCCGGCAAGCACGACATCGGCTCCGCGCTCGATCGCCGCGGCGATCGGTTCGTGCCCCATCATGCCGACGATATGCGCGCTGCGGTCGATCACGGCCTCGTCGAGCGGCGGCGCGGGCTCGAGCGGCAGGATGCGGCCCTCGCGATAGCGGCGCTTGAGATAGTCCTTGCTTTGCTCGCTGCGGATCAGCGCGATGCGCGGATAGAGCCCTTCCTCGCGCGCGACCTCGAGCGCGATGTCGCGCATCCAGGCGACGCCGTCGTCGCCGCCGCCGAACCCGCAGGAGCCGACGATCACCGGCACGCGCAATTCCGCGCCCGCCTTCATCATCAGTCGCAGGTCACGCTTCGTGCCCTCGCGCGAAAAATGCGGGCGGCCCGAGCCAAGATGCACCGGCCCGGCATCGGTCGAGCCGCCGTCGCAGGCGATCACGTGCGGTCGCAAGCCGACCCCACGCGCGAACGACGAGTCCAGGAAACCCGAGCCGATCTGGCCCGAGGCGGAGAGCACCCGCACCTCTGTCATCACGACCTCCTCCCCGCCCCGCGGGCAACACGCAGGCTCCGGGCAATCCGGCTGTGGGTGCGGGACTGCCGTTGCAGCTCCAGTCTAGCCGGATTTCCCCGAATGATCAGTCCGGCCTATGCAATGGGCCGCCTCGGCGGCGCCAGGGGCGCCAATCATAGCAAGCGCGAACGCATGGAAGGGTGTTTGCCCGTACGTTCGCCCCGGCGCCCGAAGCGGAAGCGACCGTGTTCGCCCGCGTTCCGCTCGCGTTGGAGATCACGCCTCCGCGTGGCTGGATGGACACCGGACGGAAGCCGTCCGCTGATCAGGCGCCGTGCGGCGTGAGCAGCCCGGTGGCGGTTTGTCCCGCCGGCTGATCGAGAACCGGACCGGCCGGCACCGCCAGCGCAATGGTGCCCGCCGCGGTGCCGCCGCTCGCGCTTGGCTGCGACGGCAAGCTGGGGAGATCGCCGGGTGTGAGCGAATGGCCATTGAAGATGAGTGCCGCCGGCGCCGGCGGATCCTCGATCAGCGTTCCGCCGTGTCCGTCGGGCATGAAGGTAAAGTTCTGCGTCACGTACGCGCCAAGGAACTGGAGGCTCGCCATGACTACGGTACCGGAACGGACGGTCAGCACGCCGGAATTGCCGTTTGAGGCATAGCTCAGCGAAAGCCCCGCCGTACCGACATTGGTGAGGTCGATCAGGTCGGCGCCGGTAAAGCCCGATATCTGGCCGCTCATCAGCGCGGGCTGCGACAGGATGAGTTCGCCCGAGGCGCCGATGAACCAGACGGGATCGGCTTCCTGCCCGCTCACGGCGAGCGTTCCGTCGACATTGATCCAGACACTCCCGAACCCGGAGGGGCCCGGCAGGATGGAGCCGTTGATGGTGAGCTGGCCGCCCCGGCCGAGGATGATCCCCGAGTCATAGACGTTCCCGGTCGAAGAACCGATCACCCCCGCCCCGCTCACCACGCCCCCCGCCGCCACGGTCAGCGGCGCGGCGAGCACCGTTCCGCCGACCACCGTGATTCGCCCGGTCACGGAAAGAGAGCCGGGATCGGCGAAGGAACGGCCGTTGACGATCAGCAGAGTGCCGCCGCTGCCCACAGCGCGCAACGTCTGGTCGATCGTGGTCTCTTGATAGGTGCCGAGATCGAAATACTCCACCTGAGAACCGGGGCCGCTCAGGTACATGGAGGTGGTGAGCGTGCTGACCGGATTCGCGTAACCGAGGTCGAGCGTCGAGCCGGCCAGCACCTGCCAATTTCCGCCGCTCAAGGTGCCACCCGACAAATTGCCGATCGCGTCGGTCTGGATGCTCAGCGTGCTGGCATTGCCGATCACCACGGTGCCGGCCGCGGTGAAGGTGCCGCCTTGCACGAGGAGCCGGCTCGCCGCGCCGGTGACGCTAAGCAAACCCTGGTCGAGGAGGGAATCGTCGAGCCCACGCGCGACGGCGATGCTGCTGAGCGCGCCCCAGGTGGTCACGGTGCTGCTTGCGCCGAGCGTCACTGCCGCTCCTCCGGCAATGCTTGCATCGGCAACCGCCAGCTCGACGGCCGAGAAGCCGTTGCCCATGTTGATCTGCACGTTGTTGAGCGTTTGCGGGCCGAGCAGACCGAGATAGCTCGCCGCGCCCAGCAGGTTGATCGTGCCACGTGTCGTGCCGGTGATGTCGGTGAAGCTCGTCCCGCCGGTCACGGTGACGGTCGACCCGGACGGCACGAGATTGAGCGTGCCTTGATAGTAGACGCCGTTCAGCGTTCCGCCCTGGCCGAGCGGGCCGACGAAGATCAGCCCGCTGCCGCTATCGCGGATCGTGCCGCCGGTGATGATGTCGTGCGCGTCGTTGCGGAGCTGGCCGAGTGCGGTGCCGGCGCCCACGCTCAGCGTGCCGCCGCCAAGCGACAGCGTCCCTTCGAGATTCACGATCCCGCCCGCACGCGATATCGCGGCGAGCGTCGGGAGCGCGATCGGGCCGAGCAGATTGAGTGTGGCGTTGCTGACGCTGATGCCGGAGGCGTTGCCGGTGAGGGCGTTCAGGCTCAACGCGCCGCCGTTGGCGACGGCGACGGTTCCGGCGTTGGCGAGCGTGCTGATCGCGAGCACGTCGCCGGCGGAGACGCTGACGGTGCCGGTATTACTCAGCGTGGCGATCGACATGACGCCGCTCGGCACGGCGGCTGTAACGAGCCCGGCGTTGGCGAGGCTGCCGAGGATCTGCGCGCTCCGGCCCGCGTGCGTCAGCGTGCCGTGCGCGCCGAGGCTGAGCGCGCCGCTGAGCGTCCCGCCGAGCAGGATGGCGGCGTTGTCGATGGTCTCCTGATCGAGCAGAGCGAGGGTGGCGCCCGGCGCGACGCTGATCGCGCCAAGCCCGGCACCCGGCGATTGCAGGCTGAGCCCGTTGACGACGGCAAGCGTGCCACTGATCGCCTGAAGCGTGCCGCGATAACTCAGGGCCGAGACGGTGCCGCCGGTCGCCAGCAAACCGCCTCCGCTGTCGGCGATCAGGCCGCCCACAATCCCGCCGCCGGGCGCGAGGGTGAGCGTGCCGAGCGCGCTTCCCGCGCCGACTGCCAGCGTGCTGCCGGTGTTGATCAGCGTGCCGGCGAGCGTGAGCGGCGCGGTGAGGGCGGTGCGGTCGGCAAGAAGCTGCGCCGCGCCCTGCGAGCCGACCGCGACCACAGCGCCGCCGATGCTCGTCGAACCGGTGTTCGCAACCGCGCCGGTGAGCAACAGCGTGGCGCCCGGCGCGACGGTGAGCCCGCCTGCATTGGCGAAGGTGCCGCCCGTCCCGACCGCAAGGCTGCTACCGGCGGTGACGAGCACGGTCCCGAGATTGAGAATGTTTCCCGTAAGGCTTGCTGCGACGGCCGGAACGGTCTGAAGCATTGTTCCGGCGGCAAGCGTGAGCTGTCCGCCGGTCGCGGCGAGCGTGCTGGCTTGCGATAGCTGGATCGTGCCACCGGAAACCGCCTCAGGCCCCACAAAGCCCAGCAATCCGGCGATGGTGAGCGTCCCGCTTCCGGTGCCGCCCGCGCCGGCGAGGCTCAGTCCGTTGGTCACGGCAAGCGCGGCCGGCGCGGCGGCGCCGAGCGTCTCGCTGCCTTGCAGCGTCACGCCGGAGAGCACGTCGGGGGTGAATGAATACGCCGCCTGCAGCATGGCTCCCGGCTGCATGGCGACGATGCCGTTCAGGATCGTACCGCCGGCAAGGATCAGATTCTGCAATCCCGTGCCGCCGAGCCCCAGCGTGCCGGCCGCCTCGTTCAGCATACCCATCAGCTCGACGGTGGCGCCCTGGCTCGCGACCGCGGCAAGCTCGGCGGGCGTGACGCTCCCCTCCAAAAGCACGGTCGCGCCATTGTCCTGCACCGTGCCCGAGTTCTGAAACGGCCCGGCAAGCGCGAGCGTGCCGCCGGCCGCCACGGTGATCGTGCCTGCATTGACGAAAATGCCGCTGCTGCCCCCGCCGCCGATCGACAGCACCCTGCCCGGCAGCACTTGCACCAAACCGTCGCTCGTCACGTTGCCGGTCAACGAGCCGCCGAACAGGCCCTGGGCGATGAGTGTGACATTTTGGGCGAGCGTCAGCGTGCCGCCGGCCACGCTGATCGACGGCACGGTGTAGGCGGTTGCGTCCAGCAGCACCGAACCGCCCGAGATCGTCTGCGTGTTCTCGATCGCGAGCCCGGCGCCTTGCAGATCGAGCACGCCCGCTCCCGCCGGTCCGGAAAGAATCTGCAACGAATTATAGGTAGGAAGCTGCAATCCGCCGCCGATCGCCGCTGTGCCTTCCAGCGCGACGCCCGCCAGACCGTCCGCGAGCGACGGGATGAGCGTGCCACCGACGAAATCGATCGTGCCGCCCGATATCGTGCCGCCGAGCTCGAGTGTGCCCGCCTGCAGCAGCAGCACGCTGCCGAGCGTGAGGCCAGCGCCGAACTCGAGCGCCAGTGTCGCCGTCGGATCGGTGAGGGAGACCGAGTAGGCCGCGAACGGCCCGGCGCCGAACAGCGCGACCTGATAGGCTCCGCCGACACCAATGACCACGCTGTCGGTCGCGGTGGGCGGCGCCCCGGAGGACCAAGACGGTCCGAAGCTCCAGAAACCGCCGGCCGCGTTCACCCATGTGAGCGTGCCCATGCCGTCCTCGTTCGGGTGTTCCCGAGACGGGCGGTATCACGCAAGATGGTTTGCAAAATGTTAAAAGGAAAGCCCCTACGCAGTCATGCCGCATTTTCCCGGCGCACGGGATGTTAGGAATGGCTCCCTATCTCCTTTGTCGCTGAACGTCGTCCCGCAGCACGCGCAGCCTTGGCGGCCCGGGAGTTGCCGTTGCCACCAGCCGGCACGCCCGCGCCCGCGCGTTCCTGCGTGCGCTGCCCGTCTCTCCGGCCGACCGCGCGGGGATCGCGCACGGAAACGCCGACTGCCTGCTTGGGCTGCATGAAGCCCGAGGGCAGCGACCTCGGTCCGCGTGTGCAGCCCCGAATACGAACACGCGAAGAACTGTGAACGCATTTGCCAGCGACTCGACATCACCCGCCAGGCACCGCACCCTGGCATCGCCGGCACGAGGACCGATCAATGCCCACCGATCCCATCGTCGAAACCACCCACGGCCGCGTCGGCGGCAGCACGGTGGAGGGCGTGCTCGCCTTCAAGTCCGTCCCCTACGGCGCGCCCACCGACGGCGCCAACCGCTTCCGCCCGCCCGAGCCGCCCGCTCCCTGGGCCGGCGTACGCGAGGCGACCGAATTCCGCACCCAGTCCCCGCAATCGCGCCTCGGCTTTCCCGTCCGTCCGGAGCTTGCCGAGCTGTGGGGACCACCCGACCCGTCGCCGGAGAGCGAGGACTGCCTCACGCTCAATGTCTGGACCGCAAGCCTCGATCCCGCCGCGCGCCGGCCTGTGATGGTCTGGCTACACGGCGGCGCCTTCTCCTTCGGCTCGTCGAACCAAGTCCGCCTGCGCGGCACGCGGCTCGTGAAGCGCGGCGACGTCGTGGTCGTCACCGTCAACCAGCGGCTCAACATCTTCGGTCATCTCGACCTGGCCCCCTTCGCCGGTGCCGAGTTCGCGCAGTCTGGCAATGCGGGCGCGCTCGACATGCTCGCCGCCCTGCGATGGGTCCGCGACAACATCGCCGCATTCGGCGGTGATCCCGGCAACGTCACCATCTTCGGCGAATCGGGCGGCGGCGCGAAGGTCTGCACCCTGATGGCAATGCCGGCGGCGCGCGGCCTGTTTCACCGCGCGATCGTGCAGAGCGGTGCGGTGGTGCGCCTGCGCGAGCCGGCCCGCGCCGCGCGCCTCACCGAGGAAGTGCTGCGCGCGCTCGATATTCCGCCCAAGGACGCGCGCCGCCTTCAGCATGTGCCGATGCGCGGCCTCCTCGCCGCCATCGAACCCGCCGTTCGCGCCGCCGGCCCCTCGCCCTGGCCGCTGTTCGACCGCTACCCGTTCGGCCCCACCGTGGACGGTGCTCTGATCCCGGCGCACCCATTCCATCCCGCCGCTCCCGCCCCGGCTGCCTCAATCCCTCTCCTCATCGGCGACACGCGCGACGAGATGGCGGGCTTCCTCGCCCATGACGACGCGGTCTGGAATCGCACACTGAGCGAATCCGCGATGCAGGCGCGCGTGCGCGCCGTCGCGGGCGACCACACCGCGCGCGTCGTCGCGCTCTACCGGCGCCCCTATCCGGCCGCGAGCCCCGCCGAGCGCCTAATCGCGACCCTCACCGATTCCAACTTCCGCATCCGCTCCTTGATCGCCGCCGAGCACAAGGCGGCGCAGAAGACCGCCCCGCTCTGGATGTACAATTTCGCCTGGCGGAGCTCCGCGCACGCCGGCCGGCTCGGTGCCACGCACGCGATCGACGTGCCCTTCGTGTTCGACACGATCGACCTCACCCATGCCGCCGACGGCAGCGAGGCCGCCCGCCGCCTCGCCGCGCTGTGCAGCGAAACCTGGATCGCCTTCGCCCGCGCCGCCCGCCCCGCGCACGCCGCGCTCCCCGACTGGCCCGCCTACGACACGCAGCGCCGCGCGACGATGGTGCTGGATGAAACATGCCGGGTGGAGGACGATCCGATGGGCGAGACGCGCGCCCTGTGGCGGGAGATCGCCCGTCCGGATTGAGCTCGAACCGCCGCTTGCCTCCCGCCGCCCGCATCGGCCACAACGCGTGGCGCGTGCGCCCGTAGCTCAATCGGTCAGAGCGGGCCGCTCATAACGGCTTGGCTGCAGGTTCGAGTCCTGCCGGGCGCATCGCCATTGCGCTGAACTACCGCGTCCAGCCGGATGCTGGGCCGCAGCCTGTCGCTACCGAGAACAGGCTTTTCCAGAATCGCTGTCGCGTAACCTTCCGATGCATATGGCATCGCCGCCGCGGTCGTGTTCCACCGGCCGGGATAGCGCTTGGAGCCGGTCGCATCGGGCGCCGGAACGCGTTCGTCAGCACGACATCCACCGGCCGGCGCCCTCCCAGCATCGGATGCGGGCGGAATAGGAAGGCCCGCGCCTCGTCGTCATCGCCCCAAACCCGGCGCGCCAGCGCCCACCTCGGCCAGACGCGCCCCCTCGCCCCTTGATCCGGAGAAAGCCGCTGCCTCCCCATGCGGTCTTCGGCTGCCCTACGGCGACGGGCGAGGGTCACGCGCGGTAGCAGCCGGAACGCGCATGAACCGTCCTCCGGCGTCACCCGGCTGACCAGCCGGTCGAGCGCCGAGGGCGGCAGGCCGCGGCCCACCTCGGCAGCACGCGAGAACCAGATCTTTGCCGATCCCGCCTCAGCTGATTGGGATCCGTCGCGGCTGCGCCTCCCTGGCCTTCGGCAAGGTCAGCGTCAGCACGCCGTCCTGGAGCTGCGCGCCGATGCGTTCCTGGTCGATCTTCCGCGAGAGCGTGAACGAGCGCGCGTAGTGGCCGACATTGTATTCGGCATAGACGGGCTCCATGCCCTCGTATTTGCCGAGGTCGATCTCGCCCTGCACTTGCAGCACGTCGTTCTCGAGCGACACTTTCAGCCGCTCCCGCGCTACACCCGGCATCTCCATCAGCACCGTCAGCGCCTCGTCGGTTTCATAGATGTCGGCGGGCGGCATGTAGTAGCGGCCGGGAACCGTTCGCTCGCCCTTCGTCGCCACCTCCTTCTTTTCCTGCACCGCCAGGTCCTGTGCCGCGGTCATGGTCTCCTCCATCGTCTCAGCTCAACTGGATGCGCCGCGGCTTGTCACGCTCGGCGCGTGGCAGCAGCAGGGCGAGCATCCCGTCGTGATAGTTCGCCTGCACCTTGTCGGCCTCGATCTCCACCGGCAGCGTCACAGTGCGGTCAAACTCGCCGAACGGCCGCTCGCGGCGATGCACGCTCGCCTGCTCTGGGTATTTCGGTGCCTTGCGGCCGGCGATGCGGATCGTGCTCTCCTTGATCTGGATGTCGAGCTCGGCGCGATCCACGCCCGGCAACTCGGCGAGCACGATGTAATCGTCGCCCTTGCGGAACACGTTGATCGGCGGGAACGCTCCGGGCGCGCTCGGGCCGCCGGTCAGCCAGTCGCTCGCGCGGAATCGGTCAAGCGCCTCCTGCCAGCGCAGGAGGGAGTCGAACGGGTTGGGAAATAAAGCCATTGCCTTTCCCCCTTCGGTTTGCCGAAGCCGGGAAGCGGCTGCACGAGATCAGGAATCCGGCGGCGGCCGGTTGCCGCTCCCTGACTTCGAGTGCCAGCCAGCTAGGGAGCGGGCCGACCTCGATCAAGTGGCAACGACATGCGGCCCCGCTTGGTTGCGGCCTGGCGCATCGCCACCTAGAAGCCTCCCCGATCCCCCAGCCGAAAGCCGCCGCCGGATGCCGAGCTACCAATACGTCTATGTTATGAAGAACCTCACCAAGTCCTTCCCGGGCGGGCGTGAGGTGTTCAAGGGCATCACCCTCTCGTTCCTCCCGGGCGCCAAGATCGGCGTGCTCGGTGTGAACGGCGCCGGCAAATCGACCCTGCTCAAGATCATGGCCGGGCTCGAAACCGAATTCGGCGGAGAGGCCTGGGCTGCTGAGGGCGTGCGCGTCGGCTATCTGCCGCAGGAGCCACAGCTCGATCCCGACAAGACGGTGGGCGAGAACGTCGAGGAGGCGTTCGCCGACCTCAAGGCGGCCCTCGCCCGCTTCAACGAAATTTCCAACAAGTTCGCCGAGCCGATGAGCGATGCGGAGATGAACGACCTGCTTGCCGAGCAGGCCGATCTCCAGGCCAAGATCGACGCCGAGGACGGCTGGGACCTCGATCGGCGCGTGGACATCGCGCTCGATGCGCTGCGCTGCCCGCCGGCCGAGGCCAAGGTGACGACGCTCTCGGGCGGCGAGCGTCGCCGCGTCGCCCTTTGCCGGCTGCTGCTCGAAAAGCCCGACCTGCTGCTGCTCGACGAGCCGACCAACCACCTCGACGCGGAAAGCGTGGCGTGGCTGGAGCGCACGTTGCGCGACTATCCGGGCACGGTGATGCTCGTCACCCACGACCGCTACTTCCTCGACAACGTGACGGGTTGGATTCTCGAGATCGAGCGCGGGCGCGGCTATCCGTACGAAGGCAACTATTCGGCCTGGCTCGAGCAGAAGCGCAAGCGGCTCGCCCAGGAGGAAAAGGAGGAAAGCGCCCGCCAGCGCGCGCTCGCCGCCGAGCAGGAATGGATCGCCTCCTCCCCGCGCGCGCGGCAGACAAAGAACCGCGCCCGCATCCAGCGTTACGAGGAAATGCTGTCGGCTTCGCAGGAGCGCGCGACCGGGGTGGCCGAGATCGTCATCCCGCCCGGGCCCCGCCTCGGCCAAACCGTCATCGAGGCTGAGAATCTCCGCAAGGGCTACGGCAACGAGCTGCTGATCGACGATCTGAGCTTCAAGCTGCCGCCGGGCGGGATCGTCGGCGTGATCGGTCCGAACGGCGCCGGCAAGACAACGCTGTTTCGCATGATCATCGGCCAGGAGCAGCCCGACGCCGGGAGCTTACGCATCGGCGATACCGTGCAGATGGGCTATGTTGATCAATCCCGCGACACGCTTAACGCGAACAACACGGTCTGGGAGGAGATTAGCGGCGGCGAGGAGGTGATCTATCTCGGCAAGCGCGCGGTGCAGTCGCGCGCCTATGTCGCCGCCTTCAACTTCAAGGGAGCGGATCAGCAGAAGAAGGTCGGTATCCTCTCCGGCGGCGAGCGGAACCGCGTGCATCTGGCGAAGATGCTGAAGGGCGAGCACAACGTGATCCTGCTCGACGAGCCGACCAACGACCTCGACGTCGATACGCTGCGCGCGCTGGAAGAGGCGTTGTCAGAGTTCGCCGGCTGCGCGGTGATCATTAGCCACGACCGCTGGTTCCTCGACCGTCTGGCGACGCACATACTCGCCTTCGAGGGCGACAGCCACGTCGAATGGTTCGAAGGCAATTTCGAGGCCTACGAGGAAGACAAGCGCCGCCGCCTCGGCGCCGACTCCACCGAACCGCACCGCATCAAATACCGACCGCTGACGCGATAGAGCCTGCACAAAGAGCCCCCTTCCCCTTGCGGGAGGGGGCAGGGGGAGGCGGCCGCATCCGCCGCCGCCTCTCAAAACAGCCTTATCCCCCGCGTCAGCCGCGCCCCGCCGCCCGAGGCGACGATCGCCCGCGCGAGCCGGGGCGAAACAAGTTCGCACGGATCGAGCTGAAGGCCCGGCGCGATCACCCGCACCACGGGGATGTCGAGCTCCGACCGCGTCAGCGCGACCGCGTAGGTCTCGATCCCCCGCCGCTCCAGCAGCGCGACCAGACAGCGCAGCAATTCGCCCGCGTCGTCGGTTTCCGGTGCCTCCCAGAACACCGTCTCGCCGAGCGTCGGATGCAACAAGGTGCAGCACGCCGGATCGAGCATTTCGGCGCGATGGAGGTGCAACCGGTCGCCGGCCGTCAGCGTCGCCGCACCGCCGGCCATTAGCTTCGCTTGCGCGAGATGCTGGCCGAGTTCCATCTGGCAGAGCTCGATGAGCGCCGCCGCGGCGGCGTCCGCGATATGCGGGCGGCAAGCGGCACCGTAGGCGAGTCCGCGCCCGCCCGCCCGCGCGGAGAGCGCCACCACTACCGGCACGCCGAGATCGCTCGTCACATCGAGCAGCCAGGTCCGCCGTTCGCCGTTGCCCGCGCGCAGCCAATGCAGGAGCGCGGCCGCGCCGCGCACGACCGTGCTGCCGGCGGGCAGGGCCCGCGCCGGCGTGCCGCCGCGCCACCAGAGCGCCACGGCGTCGCGTTCGATCAGCTCGAGGAGTCCATGCAGCGCCGCCGCCTCCGCGGTCGCGCCCGCGCCACAGCCTGTGCCGAGCTTGAGGGGCGGCGTGAAATCGCGCTCCCCCGGCGCCCGGCGCACGCAGAGATCGACCGGCACCGCAACCACGGCACCGTCGCTCATCCGGCGCGCCTCCGTGCAGGCGACCGCCGCCGCTCGGCCAACGCCGGATGCCTCCAGCACGCCGGCGAGGAAGCGGCGCAGCGCCGGTGCGGCGCCTTCCAGGACGCCACCGGCCGCCTGGACCCGCGTCGGCAGGTGCGCCGCGCCGACCTGCCCCCAGAATTCTGCCGCCTCGCCGACACAGGTTTCGAAGGCGCGCGACCAATCGAGTCCTGCCCCCGCGATGTTTCCCGCCAGCACGCCGCGCCCCGCCGGCCCGATCGCGTCCGCCTCGGCGCGGCCGCCGAGGAAGCACAAGGTCGGCGCATCCGGCGCCGGCAGGCGGAACAGCGCCCCGAGCCGCAGGGCCACGCGGATCAGCTCATCCCGGTGCCGGTTCCCCTGGATCCGGAACTGGCCAATATCGACATCAAGCCTGGGCTCGTACCGCGCCGCCGTCGACATTTGGTGCTCCGAGACAGTGTTGAGACGCTTCTCCGTGGCGCCCTCGCCGTGAGCCTAGCGTGAACCGCCTGCCGCGCGCGGAAAACCGGCCCGACTCACGTTCGGCTCACGCTCCGCGCGCCAGCCTCGCCCCGCTTGGAGCCGGGGACAATTCAGTGAGCATGACCGTCAGCCCGATACCCTACCCGCTCGGCCGCCTGAGCCGCGGCCACGATGCGCGCGTGCCCCACCTCAGTGCCCTGATCGCCGGCCAGAGGCCGCCGCCGCCACCCCCCGCCATCGACTACACCCGGATCGGCATCGAGCAGATGCCGGCCGAACTCGGCGCGATGCTCACCGACCGGCTCGCAATCGCTACCTGCGCCGCCTATTACCACGCCGTCCAGGTCTGGAGCTTCAACGCCAAGAACGGCGACATCGACTTTGAGCCCGATTCCAACGTCGAGCGGCTCTATATCGAGGCGTGCGGCTACGAACCCCAGGCGGGCGACGCGGGTCCGGGCGGTACGGCGCAGGCGGTTCTAACTTATCTCGTCCAGGCCGGCGCCCCGACCGGGTTCCGCGGCCAGCACCGTCGTCCGGTGCTCGCCTTCGTGGAGGTCGATCCGCGCAACATCGACGACGTGAAGCGCACCATCGCCGATTGCGGGCTCGCCTATGTCGGCCTGAAGGTTCCCGCCTCGCTCGCCGCCGATCCACCCCTGGTGTGGGATGTGCGCCGCGACGACACCCGCATCGTCGGCGGCCACGCTGTGGTGCTGGCCGGCTACGACGCGCGCGGCGCCAAGGTGATCTCGTGGGGCCGGCAATACATGATGACTTGGCGTTTCTTCGCCGAATATGTGGACGAGGTGTACGCGATCGCCGATCCCGACTGGATCGATGCGGGCGGCGGCACTCCGGGCGGGCTCAGCATCGCCGAGCTGCAGGCGCTAATGCGCCCGCTTAGGGAATAGGCGCGCCGGGGACGCGGATCGCGCCCGGACGCCGCAGCATCGTCGCGGCGGCGAGAACCGCCGCGACCGCCGCCCCGCAGAGGACGGGATAGCTGGCGTATTGAATAAGCGCGCCGCCAATCACCGAGCCGAGCACCGAGCCGAGCGACGAACAGGCGTTGAGAAGGCCAAGGCTCTCGCCACGGTCGCTCGGATGCAGCCGCACCGCCAGCGCGTTGCTGCTGACGTTCAAGAGCGGCCATATCATCTGTGTCGAGGCGAACAGGGCGAGCAGCGCCATCACGCCCGACCGCGCGCCCATGTGCATCAGGGTGCCGATGACGACCATCGCAGCGAGCGCGACGGCGCGGCCGACCAGGCCGAGCCGCAGGGTCGTCGCCGGGCCCTGCCTCGTATCCTCGGCGGCGGCGAAACGATAGACGGGCAAGCTCGCGGCGATCCCGGCCGCGTAGGCCAGGGATGCGGGGCCCGAGCCCGACCCGAACTCGCGCAGCATCGCGACGGGAAACAGCACCGCCACCGCGTTGGTCGCCGTGTAGGAGATCAGCCAGACGATCAGGAAATGCCCGAGCGGGCTGGCAAGCGCCGCGCGCACAGCCGGCATCCCATGACGGCCCGCCTGATGCAGATGCCGCGCCGGGCTCGCCGACGCCGCCTCACCACCCGGTGCCGGGCGCGTCGGCACCTCGCGGCGAAGCACGCGCGGCCCGGGCCTCGGCGCGAACAACGCGGCGAACGAAGCGGCAAACACCAGCGCAGCGCCGCCGATCAGGAAGGCGAGCGCGGGCCGCGTCGTCGCGAGCGTCCCGGCCACCAGCAACCCGGCGATCTGCCCGCCCGCGCCCCAGCTCTGCAGCACGCTGATGTCCGCGTCCCACTGTTCCGGCGCCGCGCTCTCCACCGCCAGCATCGTCCCGGTGGTGCTCGCCGCCATCGTCCCGAGCCCGACCAGGAAAGCGAGCACGAGCCGCAGCGGCAGGGCGGACACGGTCGCCCCGGCGCCCATTGCGAAGCCGCCCAGCGCGAGACCGGCCACGAATAGGGTGCGGTTACGGCGATGCCGGTCGCTCCAAGCGCCGAGCAGCGGCGCCGTCATCCCCGCCAGCGCGAATGCCCCGTACGTCACCCCGGCTGCGAGCCCGCTCCGCGCGGAAAGCGGCAGCAGGATCGGCGCGATCCCGCTCTGCACGAAGCCGAGCAGCGCGTAGGCGAAATGCCAGACCCGGGCGGTCTGTCCGCGCGCGGCGTCCAGGCTCCTACTCCGCGGCGCGCTTAATCTTATCGATCTCGGCCTGCACCGCGGCCTGGCTTTGCGCGCGGAACAGCTCGCCATGCTCGCGGGCGAATTCGTAGCTCGACACGCGTAGCGCGCGGCTGCCCTGGAAATGCGGGTGAACGAAGCGCGCCATCAGCTCGTAATGCCGCTTGGTCGCCTCCCAGTCGGCCCAGTTATGGGCAAGCTCGGTGATCACTCCGAACCCGCCGCAGCCCGCATAAAGCGTCTCGATGTAATCGATCGCGTCCTGCGGTGTGCCGATGCAGGCGGATTTTGTCTCGAGCAGGTACTCATAGGCATCGGTGATGCCCGGCGGCACGATCGGGAACGTTGCCACATCGCGGAAATACTGGGCGAACGCCTCCAGCCCGAAACGCACGTTCTCGCGCGCCTGGTCGCGCGTTTCGGCGACATGCAGCAGCGTCACCAGCCGCCAGTTGCCCCGGTCGGCGAGCTTGCCTTGCTTCTGCGCCTGATCGGCGTAGATGCGCCAGTTGTTAGCGTGATGCAGCATCGCCTCGGGCGAGGTGCCGCCGATCGACAGCATCCCGATCCCGTGCCGCCCCGCCGCCAGCGCGCCGACCGGCGAGCGCGAGGCGGCGACCGCCAGCTCCATCACCGGCTGCGTGTAGCAGGGCAGTTGTAGCCGCGCGCCGTCCAGGTGGAACCAGTCGGTGCGCGCATCCACCGTCTCGCCGTGCAGCAGCCGCACGATCACGTCCAGGCTCTCGTTCATCATCCGCCGCTGGTCGGCGGCGGCGACGCCGATCTTCTTCGCATCGTGCACGAGCGCGCCGGGGCCTACACCGAACATCGCCCGCCCGCGCGTCATGTGGTCGAGCTGGACCATCCGGTCGGCCAGGATGAACGGGTTATGGTAGGGCAGCGATGCCACCCCGGTGCCGAGCCTGATGTGACGGGTGCGCTCGGCGGCGGCGGCGATGAACACCTCGGGCGAGGCGATGATCTCGAACCCGCCGGAATGGTGCTCGCCGATCCAGGCCTCGTTGTAGCCGAGCCGGTCGAGATGCTGGACGAGTTCCAAGTCGCGCTCCAGCGCGAGCGTCGGGTTCTCGTCGAGCGCGTGGAACGGGGCAAGGAAGATGCCGCTCCGCAGATAGCGTTCGGTCATGGCGTGTCTTTCAGACTGCGCCGCGATCATAAGCCGCGGTTCCACCATGGGGAACGGCCGCCGCCACGCCGATCAGCCGTCCGGACTGAGAAGCGACGACCGGAAGCTCCCGGCACGGCTCCGCGGCGCGCCGGGCGCGCGCCTCCGCTTCGGAAAGATCGGGCGGCAGGCCTGCCACCGGACGCATGAGATCACCCGCCGCCGACATCGACAGCACGCGCGTCAGCGCCGGGCAGAAGCAGCATCCTGCGCCAGGATGCGGCCCGCCAGTCGCCCGTTTTCGTCGATGACATAGAGCGGCCGGGATTTTCCGACAAATTGGTGAAGGACCATCGGGTAAGTTGCGGCGACCGAGATTATCCGCGCCTCCGGCTCAAGCAGTGCCTCATACCACCAGGTGATCTGCCTCGGCGTGCCGTGCCCGATCAAGGCGTGAACCAAGTCCATGGCGCCGGAACGAGAGGCGAAACGAAAGGTTGCCGGCCCGGCGCGCCGAACCCAGATCGGCACCATTGGAGGAGGCTTCCATGCGCCCGCTGCTGTTCGCTCTCGTCGTGCTCTCGGTCACGACCCCTGCGCTCGCGGCCAGCCGCGGCGGCGGCAATGCGATCGCCAATGACACCACGACCTCGATGGGCGAGCCGCTCGACTCGCCGTCTTTCACCGCTCCGCGCTCGGCGGCGATCGCCGGCACGCCGGCGAACCGCCGGGCGCTCGAACTCGGGCAAGACCCGGTGCTCGTCTCCCGCTGCGCGACTTTCACCCCGAAGCCCGGCTGCCACGCGCCCCTGCCCTGAGCCCTATGGCTAGGTCGCACTTCCGACCCGCAGATCTCAGCGTCACGCCCGGCCATGACGGTCAGAAGCCATCGGTAGGTCGTCGCAACCGAGCCGGTTCGGACAGCATTTCCGTTGCCTCTGCGGAAATTAGGGCTTGCACCAAGGGGGTAGGGGCCCTATCTGCGGCCCCTACGCAGCAACGCACGTGCCTCTGGCCCTCTGGGGTTACGCAACGACGTCAAGCGTTCTGGCAACTCGCTTAGGTCGCTGGTTCGTTCGACCGTTTCGTCAACTCCGTCCGTCGCCGTTACAGGCGGACGCCTGGAAGGGAGGCTCGGTGCGATGACCCCGAAAATCGCCCGATTCCTGGCCGACCATCAGCCGGCAACGCCGTGCCTGGTGTTCGACCTGGACCGTGTTGAGGCCAATTACCGTGCGCTTCGGCGCGCGCTTCCGCTCGCCCGCATCTATTACGCCGTGAAGGCCAACCCTGCCGCCCCGGTGCTCGCGCGGCTGGCGGCGCTCGGCAGCTCCTTCGATGCCGCGAGCTTCGAGGAGGTGTCGGCCTGTCTCGCTGCGGGTGCCGCGCCGTCGGCCATCAGTTTCGGCAACACGATCAAGAAGGCCACCGCCATCCGCCGCGCGCACGAGGCTGGCGTCACTCTGTTCGCCTTCGATTCCGACGAGGAGCTGGACAAGCTCGCCCGCAACGCCCCAGGCGCGCGGGTCTATTGCCGCGTGCTGGTGGAGAACGCCGGCGCCGATTGGCCGCTCTCACGCAAGTTCGGCACCACGGTCGAGAACGCCAAGCGGCTCATGCTGCGCGCGGGTGCGCGCGGGCTCGATCCGTATGGGCTTTCCTTCCATGTCGGCAGCCAGCAGACGACGACGCGCGCCTATGACGCGGCGATTGCCAAGGTCGGCATGCTGTTCACCGACCTCACCGAGGCCGGGGTCAAGCTCCGCATGATGAATCTCGGCGGCGGCTTCCCCACGCGCTATCGCGACGAGGTGCCGGAGCTCGACGATTTCGCCGGCACCATCATGCGCGCGATGACGGACGCTTTCGGTAACGCGCTGCCCGAAATGGTCGTCGAGCCCGGAAGGTGCCTGGTAGCCGATGCGGGCGTGGTGAGCGCGGAGGTCGTGCTGGTCAGCCGGCGCGACCCGACCGATCCGGTCCGCTGGGTCTATCTCGACATCGGCCGCTTCGGCGGCCTGGCGGAGACCGAGGGCGAGGCGATCAAGTACCGCATCGCCACCCCGCACGACGGCGGCCCCTGCGGGCCCGTCGCCATCGCCGGCCCGACCTGCGACGGCGCCGACATCATGTACGAGCACGCCAACTACCGCCTGCCGCTCGCTCTGACGAGCGGCGACCGGGTGCAGCTGCTCTCGACCGGCGCCTATGTGGCGACCTACGCCAGCCAGGGTTTCAACGGCTTCGCCCCGCTCGCCGAACACTACGTCTGACCCTGCCACCAGGCGAAGGTTCCCCTCTCCTTGCGGGAGGGGGGCCAGCGGGGAGGAGTGCGGGCCGGCACCCGCGTTGCCTCACCCCGTCCGCACCACCCCCTGCAGTCCCATCGCCTCGGCCAGCCGCTCCAGGCGGCGGATGATGCTCTCGCCTGCGAACACCCCGCGCGCCTCGTCGAGCGTCAGCACCAGCTGGCGCCCTTCCACCGCGAGGGAGGTCGCCGCCAAGAGATCGGGCGTACCGGCCGAAAGCGTATAGGCGAGGCGTAGCGCCGTGCCGAGGATTTCCGCCCGGTGCGTTGCGGCCACATCGAGCAGCAGCCGCGCCGAGCGCAGCACCTCGGCGTCGGGCTCCATCTCGTAGCGGATCGCCACCGCCAGCGCGAGGAACCCGCGGGCCGCATGATCGAGCGCGATCCCCGGCTGGCGCAGCACGCGCCAGAACGCCTGCTCGGCCCGGTATTCGGGATGATCGCGGCTGCCGAGATCGCTCATCCAGCAAAGCGCCTCCCGCAGACGCCGCTGCACCGGCGTCTCGTCCGCGAACAGCACCGCGGTCCAGGCAATCAGGTGCGGCGGGAAGTCCGGATCGCGGCCAAGCCGGCGCGCATAGTCCTGCCCGGTAGAAATCAGCGGGTCCTGATCGCGAATGGGCTCGGGGAGCTGGCCCATGTACCAGCCCTCGCGCAGGCCGCTCGCGCTGAACACCACGCGCGCCGCACCGGTGGCACGCAACAGGCGTCGCAGCACCACCGCGGCGAACGGGAGGTCTTCGATCCGCCGGCGCGGCACGCCCGGCATGCGCTCGAGGGCACGCTTCGTCGCGCCGCCCACCATGATCGCCAGCGCCTTCGCCTCCTCGCGCCCGATCGCGTATTGATGGACCATGTGCAGCGGATAGGCGGTCTCGTGCATGTGCAGCCGCGCCAGCGCCCGCCACGCCCCGCCGACGAGATAGAGGCCCCGTCCCGCCCCTTGGGCGAGCCACGGGACCGCTTGAAGATCGGCATCGGCCAGGTCGCCCGCCACCGCCGGATCGCCGCCCGCGCGCTCCGCCAGCCGGATCACGCCGAGCCGCAGCGTCTGCGAGGCGGTGCCGGGCCGTCCATTCTCGAGCTGCACCAGTTCGAGCGAGCCGCCGCCGATGTCGGCCAGCACTCCGTCCGCGCCCGGAATGCCGCACAGCACACCGAGGGCGGAGAGCGCCGCCTCCTGCCCCCCAGGCAGGACGCGGATCGTCACGCCCGGAAGCTCTTTCTCCAGCTCAGCCACGAACGCCGCGCCATTGGCGGCGTCGCGCACCGCCGCGGTTGCGAGCACCTCGATCGTGTCCGCGCCCATCGCGCGAGCAACCGCGTGATAGCGGCGCAGCACCATCGCCGTTTCGGCGGTCGCCTGCGCGCTCAGCCGTCCGGTCTTCTGCAGCCCCCGTCCGAGCCGCGGCACTGCCTTCTCGTTGAAAATGGCGACCGGATTGCGGCGCAGCCCCTCATAGACGACCAGCCGCACCGAGTTCGACCCGAGATCGACCACGGCGCAGCGGGGCACTCCCTTGGGCGGCACGAAGGGCATCGGCGACTCGGACTCCCGTCTGGCGATTCGGCGGTTTCACCTTGGGCGGAACCCGCGAGGCAAACGTCAGATGCGTGACAGGGATCAGGCGTTGCCGAACGCGTTGAGCCCGGTCTGCGCCCGCCCGAGGATCAGGGCGTGGACGTCGTGGGTGCCCTCGTAGGTGTTCACCGCCTCCAGGTTCATCACATGGCGGATCACGTGGTACTCGTCGGCGATGCCGTTGCCGCCGTGCATGTCGCGCGCGGTGCGCGCGATCTCCAGCGCCTTGCCGCAGGAGTTGCGCTTGCAGAGCGAGATCATCTCAGGGGCGGCGTTGTCGGCGTCGATCAGCCGCCCCAGGCGCAGCACCGATTGCAACCCGAGCGTGATCTCGGTCTGCATGTCGGCGAGCTTCTTCTGGATGAGCTGGGTGGCCGCGAGCGGGCGGCCGAACATCATCCGCTGCATGGTGTACTCGCGCGCTGCCATCCAGCAGAACTCGGCCGCGCCGAGCGCCCCCCAGGCGATGCCGTAACGGGCATTGTTGAGGCAGGAGAACGGGCCGCGCAGGCCCTTCACGTTCGGCAGCACATTCGCATCGGGCACGAACACGTCCGCCATCATGATCATCCCGGTCACACTGGCGCGCAGGCTGAATTTGCCTTCGATCTTCGGCGTCTCCAGTCCCTTCATCCCGCGCTCCAGGATGAAGCCCCGGATGTCGCCCGCCTCGTCCTTCGCCCATACCACGAGCACGTCGGCGAGCGGCGAGTTGGTGATCCAGGTCTTCGACCCGTTGAGGATGTAGCCGCCATCCACCTTGCGCGCCCGCGAGCGCATCGAGGCCGGATCGGACCCGGCATCCGGTTCGGTCAGGCCGAAGCAGCCGACGAACTCGCCCGAGCGAAGCTTGGGCAGGTATTTCTGCCGCTGCTCCTCCGAGCCGAAATCGTAGATCGGATACATCACCAGTGAGGACTGCACCGAGAAGGCCGAGCGGTAGCCGGAATCGACACGCTCCACCTCACGGGCGATCAGCCCGTAGGAGACATAGTTCACACCGGCGCAGCCATAGCCTTCCAGCGTGGCGCCGAGAAAGCCCATCTCGCCCATCTCGTTCATGATGGCGCGGTCGAACTTCTCGTGCCGGTTCGCCTCCAGCACGCGCGGAAAGAGCTTCTCCTGGCAGTAGGCATGGGCGGCGTCGCGGATGGCGCGCTCGTCATCGGTGAGCTGGTCATCCAGCCGTAGAGCGTCGTCCCACTTGAACGAGGTGAAGTGGCTCTTCTGCTTGGGCGCGCTAGCGACGTTCATGGCTGCTCCTCCACCTGCGCCCGCGCTCCGCCCCGCGCGGGCCGCGCGCGGACCAGCATGAACGCAGGAACCTCGTCGCCGAAGCCGCGAACGGAGCCGCCGAGCGCCGGCTCGGCAGCACGTTCGGGGGCGCGCGGCTCATGCCTCGGCTTTGTTCCCTCGCGCCGCCGCTGCCCTTCAGCCCTCGGTCGCTCGGTCTTGTCCTGCTGCCTCCCCTTCCTGTCCTTCGCCTCGCTCCCCCTGGTCCGCGAGGATCTGTCAGGGGGCGCGCGGCGACGCCGGCGCGAATCGCCCTCGGCCCAATCCACCGGATCGAGCCCCTCCACCTCGATGCGCGGAATGGGATGGCCGATCAGCTTTTCGATCGCCTCCACCGCCAGCCTGTCGTCTGGCAGCGCCAGCGTGAAGGCGTGCCCCTCCAGCCCGGCGCGGCCGGTGCGGCCGATGCGGTGCACATAGTCCTCGGCATGATGCGGCACGTCGAAATTGAAGACGTGCGAAAGCCCGCCGATGTCGAGCCCGCGCGCCGCGACGTCGCTGCAAACCAGAAGCTGAAGCTCGCCCGCCTTGAACTTCTCCAGCGTGGCGAACCGCGCGGGCTGTGCCATGTCGCCGTGCAGGGCGCCGGCCGAGAATTTATGGCGCACGAGGGAGCGGTGCAGGATGTCCACGTCGCGCTTGCGGTTGCAGAAGATCAGCGCGTTCTGCACCTTCTGCGTCCGCACCAGCCGCCGCAGGGCCTCGCGCTTGTCGTGCTCGGAGACCACCACTAGCCCCTCGACGATCGTCGTCGCCACGGAGGCCGGCCGGCTGACGGAGATTTCCTTGGGATCGGTCAGGAACTTGTCGGCGAGCTGGCGGATCTCCGGCAGCATGGTGGCGGAGAAAAAGAGCGTTTGCCGGGCGCGCGGTAGCAGCGAGACGATGCGCTCCACGTCGGGGATGAACCCCATGTCGAGCATCCGGTCCGCCTCGTCGATCACCAGGATCTTGGCGTCCGTCAGCAGCATCAGCCCGCGCTCGAACATGTCCAGCAGCCGGCCCGGCGTGGCGATCAGCACATCGACGCCGCGCATCAGCACGTCGCGCTGGTCGGTCACGCTGTCGCCGCCGATGATCAGCGCATGGGTGAGCTTCAGGTATTTGCCGTAGCGGACGAAGTTCTCCGCCACCTGGAGCGCCAGCTCGCGCGTCGGCTCCAGGATCAGGCTGCGCGGCATCCGCGCCCGCGCGCGCGAGCCCGCCAGGATGTCGAGCATCGGCAGGGTGAAGCTCGCGGTCTTGCCGGTGCCGGTCTGCGCCGCGCCCAGCACGTCGCGCCCCATCAGCACATAGGGGATCGCCTGTTCCTGAATGGGCGTCGGATGCTCGTATCCCATCTCCGCGATGGCGCGGAGCACCGGCTCGGAGAGGCCGAGATCGCGGAAGGTCGCGCGAGCGGCGGGCACGGCGTCATCTTGTTGCGCCTCTTGCGCGTGCCCTTCCGGGTCCGCGATAGCAATCGTCGTGTCGGTCAACTTGTTCCCAGTCGCGTGCGAGCGCGGCTTACGCCACGGATACCGGCGCGCTAGCCTCGGCGCCGGCGCGCGATCGGGCCCGTTCCGGGCCCAGCGCGCATATCAAGAGGCAGTGCCAGAAAGTCAAGCGCGCGGGCGCCGGCCGGGCGGTGTGGACCGGCGTGCCCGCTCCATGGCAAATCGCGCTCGCGCCAGGGATATCGTCACATGAGCCGGCTAGATCAATCGCGACCGTTCCTTGCGGTCAACATCGCGGTGCTGACCGTTTCCGACACCCGTACGGAGGCCAACGACACCTCGGGCGACACGCTCGCCGCGCGCATCCAGTCCGCCGGGCACCGCCTCGCCGCCCGCGCAATCGAGCGTGACGATGCCGACCTGATCGAACGCCGCCTGCGGGCCTGGATCGCCGACCCCGAGATCGATGTCGTCATCAGCACGGGCGGCACCGGCATCACCGGACGCGACGTGACGCCCGAGGCGTTCGAGCGGGTGATGGAGAAGCGGATCGAGGGGTTCGGGGAACTGTTCAGGATGCTGAGCTACCAGAAGATCGGTACCTCCACGATGCAGTCCCGCGCCATCGGCGGGGTAGCGGGCGGCACCTATCTGTTCGCGCTCCCCGGCAGCACCGGCGCGGTGAAGGACGGCTGGGACGAGATTCTCGCCTCCCAGCTCGACAACCGCCATCGCCCCTGCAACCTCGTGGAGCTGATGCCGCGCTTGCAGGAGCGGTAGGGACGATGACGACCGTGAGCGGCGGATTGTTAATCGGATCGCCGGCATTCGCTCGAGGCCAGTGAGTGCCTCTGCGCCGGCGTTAAGTTACGCTGGCGAGATGGTTCGGTCAGCTCCACCCACCACTCTTTTCTCCGGGGTCGTGACGGTTTGCCCGTTCAGGTGTAGCGCCGCCGCACTGATCAACCCGCGCTGCGCCAAATCGTCGGCGCACGCCGCGCCGCGCCGAAGCGCTCCATCCACCTCCTCATCCGCCAGCGGGCCGACCGCGCGGGTGACCGGGAGCATCCCGAGATCGCTGTCGGGGGCCAGCTCGGCAGCCGGTATCCGCCGCACCGCCGGATGGCCGGGCAAATCGACCGTGTTGGCGATCACCGTCGCCGCCGCGTCCGCTTGGGCGGCGGTGCGGGCGAGTACCGTCACGGCATCGGCGATCCCGAGGGAGTGGCTGCGCCCGCGCCAGCCGCTGGTGGCGATGCCCCGCACGTCCTCGTTCGCCCGCAGCACCGCCGTACCGAACAGGCCGGGCCGGTCGGGGCGATCCACCAGGCCCACTGTCAGCGCCTGGTCCGGGGCCAGATGGATGGCGATGTCGCCGCCGTCGTTCACATAGGCCCGGTCGAGCGGCGCGGCTTCGGTCATCGCGGCCAGTACCTCCTCGGCCACCGCTCCGGCCACGGCCGCCATGGGCGTGATGAACAGCGCGCCCGCGAACGGCGCCACGGCGGCCTGCATCCGGCGCGCGACCACGCCCGTGAGCGGCGCGTCGCCCGGCCGCGCCTGCCGCCGCAGCGCCGGCAACTCGGCGCACAGCTCGTCGAGGATCGTAGCCGCCCGCCGCCGCGCCGCCGCGTAAGCCGCCTGGACGGCTTCCGCCCCGCCCCACGCTTCGATCACCAGCTCAATCGGCCCGTCGGCCAGAAACAGCCGCCGCCCGTCCGGCAGCATACGGGCGGCAAGCCGCGTCATCCGGGCGGATTGAGCGGCCATGGCGTGCCGGGCGGCGGCGCCAGCGTGCGCTGGCGCGCCTCGGCCAGCACCGCCTCCACCGGCCGCACCTGCCCCACATAGCCGCCGAGTGCGGCGTAGTCCTCCGCCCGCATGGTGAACTCGATCGGCGCCACCAGCGCCGGCGTCGGCACCGAGCCGAAGGCATCGGCCGGCATCAAGGTCACATCGACCATGAAGGTGATACCCCCGCCCGGCCATATGTAAACGGGCGCGCCACCGCATGTGACTCGGGTCAGCGCCCGCTTCACCGAGCGCGTCAGCCCGACCGGGTTCTCCGTCACCCCGGCGCGCAGCGAGCCCCCGGCGCCGCCCATGAACAAGACACTGGTCAGCGCCGGCTCGCAGTTCTCCTTGATCCGCTCGACCGAGGCCGCGAGCGCGGCCGGCATCTCCCGCTCCACCGGCCGCAGCGCCGCGTCCAGCTCGAAGTAGGCGGCGTGCTCGCCGGTCGTGCTGACCATTAGCATCCGCAGCCCCGGCCGCGCCTTTTTGGGATCGAACGGCCCCAGGATCGTCAGCGGGTCGGAAATGTCGGTCCCGCCCCAGCCTGTGCCGGGGTTCGCCACCTCGAAATAGCGCCCCGGCGTCGAGCGCCGCCCCCGCATGCGGATGCCCGTCTCGGCGACGCCGAGCAGCTTGCCCGCCTGATGCTCGGACAGGACGCCCGTGATGTGGTCGTCGACCACCACCACCTCGTCGGCCAGCCCGAACCATTGGCGCGCGAACATCCCGATCGTGGCCGAGCCGCAGCCGACCCGCATCCGCTCCTCGCGCACCCCCTCGATCACCGGCGCCGCCCCAGCGGCGAGGCGCAGAAGCAGCCCGTCATCGACCGTGAGCTCCACCTCCTTGCGGTTCGCCAGCGCGAGCAGGGTCTCGCACGTCACCCGCCCTGTCCTTTTGCCGCTGCCGGTCAGGTGATGGACGCCGCCGAGCGAGAGCATCTGCGAGCCGTATTCGCCAGTCGTCACGTGCCCCACCGGCTCGCCCTCCGCGCGCACCAGGCTCCGCTCCGGGCCGATATGGCGGTCAGTGTCGATCTTCACCTTGACGCCGCAGTAGCTGAAGATGCCCTCGGTGACGACCGTAACCACATCGACGCCTTCCACCGTGGAGGACACGATGAAGGGGGCGGGCTTGTAGTCGGGATAGGTGGTGCCGGCCCCGATCGCGGTGACGAAGGGCGGCGGGCTCACGATCTCCCCGTCCCATTCCTCGCTCTGCGCCAGGAACGGCACCAGCGCGGCTTCCGGCGCGCGGCTCAGCACCACGACGGGATCGACGCGCACGAGCTTGCCGCCCGCGTTGGCGTAGCGATCGCAGGCGCCGGTCATGCCCTCCTTGATGTAGCAGAGCACCGGGCAGGCATCGCAGCGGATGCGGTCGTCCTGGGCCACCTCACGCGCCATCTCGGGCCTCCGTTCGCTTTGACAACGGCCGCGAACGCTCGTTAGCATACTAACAGACACGGCTGGAGGTCCATCGCGTCGGATGAAGCCCGCGCCGTTCGCCTATCACCGGGCCGAAAGCGCGGCGCACGCGGTGGCGCTGCTCGCCCGCTTCGCCCCCGAAGGCGGGCGCGTGCTCGCGGGCGGCCAGAGCCTCGTGCCGCTGATGGCGTTTCGGCTGGCGGAGCCCAAGCACCTCATCGACATCAACCGCGTCAGCGATTTCGGCGCGCTGCGCACGGAGGCGGGGGCGTTCGTCATCCCGGCGACCGCCCGCCACGCGGCAATCGCCGCCGCCGCGCCGCTGCCGCTCGGTGGCCTGCTCGCCAGGGTCGCGGCGCACATCGCGCATCTGCCGATCCGCGCGCGGGGCACGTTCTGCGGCAGCCTCGCCCATGCCGATCCCGCCGCCGAATGGCCGCTCGTCTTCGTCACACTCGGCGGCGAGGCGCGGGCGCGGAGCGAAGCCGGCGAGCGGCGCATCGAGGCCGCCGCGTGGTGCCGCGGCATCATGGTGACCGCGCTCGCCGAGAATGAGCTTCTGACCGAAGCCCGCCTACCGCTGCCCGCTCCGGGCACAAGGCTCGGCTTCGCCGAGATCAGCCGCCGCGCGGGCGATTACGCGATGGCGATGGCGCTCGTTTCGTTAGAAATCTCTCACGGCGTGATCCGCGCGCCCCGCATCGGCGTGGGCGGCGCGGAGCCGGTCCCGCGCCGGATCGAAGCCGCCGAGGCGGCGCTGGAAGGCGCCGAACCGACCGAGCCCTCCTTCCGCCGCGCCGCCGACACCGCCGCCGAGGCCATCGCCCCGATGGAGGACGTGCAAGTCTCCGCCGCGCTCCGCCGCGACCTCGTGCGCGCGATGGTGCGCCGCGCGCTTCGGGATGCGCGCCCATGAGCTGGGTCGGCCGCCCGATAAACCGCCTGGAAGACCCGGCACTCGTGCAGGGACGCGGCCGCTTCACCGCCGACCTTCCCGCCCGCCACCATGTCCGCTTCGTCCGCAGCCCCGTTGCCGCCGGGACGATCCGGCGCGTCACCGCGGAGCCCGGCACGCGCCTCTTCACCGCCGCGGACCTCGTGGGCGTCGCGCCGATCCGGCCGATGCTGCACAAATTCGGCTACGTCCCCATCGCCCAGCCGGTGTTGGCCGATGGCGTCGTGCGCTACGCCGGCGACCTGATCGCCGCCGTGGTCGCCGACACCGCCGAAGCGGCCGAGGACCAGGCCGAGCTTGTCGCGCTGGACATTGACCCCCTTCCCGCCGTCACCACCGCCGAAGCCGCGCTGGCACCCGGCGCTCCGCAAGTGCAGCCGGAAGCGCCGGGCAACCTCGTCATCGACGCACGTTTCGAGACGCCAGGCTTCGCCCCACCCCCCGGCACCACGATCCGCGCAGCGATCCGCTCGCACCGCCAGAACGCCACGCCGATTGAGCCGCGCGCCGCGCACGCCGCGTTCGACCCGGCGACCGGCCGCGTCACCCTCACCTGCACCACCCAGACGCCGCACATGATGCGGACCGCCATCGCCGACCTGATCGGCATGGCGGAAGCCGATCTGCGCGTGATCGCGCCCGACGTCGGCGGCGGGTTCGGGCAGAAAATGTCGCTGGCGCCCGAGTTCCTGGCGCTGGTCTGGCTGGCCCGGCACCTCCGCACGTCGCTCGCCTGGACCGAGGACCGGCGCGAGAACCTGATGGCGAGCTTCCACAGCCGCGACATGGAGATCGCGCTCGCCGGCACGTTCGACGCCGACGGCCGCCTCCGCGCCCTGGATGCGGACGTGACCGCCAATGTCGGCGCCTACGCGCCCTATCCGAACACCGCCGCCGTCGAGCCGCTGATGTCGGTCGCCGAACTGCCCGGCCCCTACGACATCGCCGCCTATCGCTGCCGGGCGCGCGGCGTGGTGACCAACACCTGCTGCAGCGCCCCCTATCGCGGCGTCGCCCGCCCGGCCATCACGCTCGCGCTCGAGCGGCTCATGGACAAGGCGGCGCGCGCGCTCGGCCTGACGCCGTGGGAAATCCGCCGCCGCAACCTGATCACCCGCTTCCCGCACACGAGCCCGACCGGGCTCGTGTATGACGAGGGCGCCTATGTCGGGGCGATGGAAGCGGCGCTGCAAGCCGCAGACCTGCCGGCCTTCCAGGCGCGCCAGGCCGCGCTCCGCGCCGAGGGCCGCTATCTCGGCCTCGGGCTTTCCACCTTCTGCGAGCGCACCGGCTACGGCTCGCCCGCCTTCGCCGCGCGCGGCATGGAGGTCACGCCCGGCTGGGAGCAGGTGGAGCTGGCGATGGACCCGTCGGGGGCGGTGGAGGCGCGGATCGGCGCCTCGCCGCACGGCCAGGGCCTCGCCACCACGCTGGCGCAGATCATCGCCGACCGGCTCGGCACCGCGCCGCACCAAGTCCGCGTCGTGCACGGCGACACCGACCGCACCCCCTACGGCTTCGGCACCTTCGCCAGCCGCTCCATCGTCATCGCCGGCGGCGCGGTGCAGCTCGCCGCCGAGAAGCTGCGGACCAAGCTGCGCGCCATCGCCGCCACGCTGCTGGAGGCCGCCCCCGCCGACATCGAGCTCGCGGACGGCATGGCACGAATCGCCGGCACCGACCGCGCAGTGGCGCTGCCCGTCCTCGCCCGCGCCGCCTACCACCAGGCGCACCGCTTCGCCGATCTGTCGCCGGGCCTCCGCGAAAGCGCCGTCTATGATCCCTCCGGCACCTTCTCCAACGCCTGCCATCTCGCGATCGTGGAAGTGGACATCGAGACCTGCGCGGTCGGGATCGAACGCTTCATCGTCGCCGAGGACGCCGGACGCCTGATCAACCCGATGATCGCCGAAGGCCAGATCAGGGGCGGCGTCGCGCAGGGCATCGCCAACGCGCTTTATGAGGAGATCATTTACAGCGACACCGGCGACGTGCTGACGGCCACGCTCGCCGACTACCTGACGCCGACGGTGCGGGAGGTGCCGCGCATCGAGATCATCCACCTGGAGACGATCACCGAGGCCACCCTGACCGGCGCCAAGGGGTTGGGCGAAGGTGGGGCGATCGGCGCCCCGGCTTCGGTGCTGAACGCGATCAACGACGCGCTCGCCCCGCTCGGCGCCGAGATCGACACGATGCCCGCGACGCCCCGCCGCATCCACGCCGCCTTACAGACCGCCCGCGCGCGATGAGGGTTCCCATTTCCCTCCGCGTCAACGGCGTGCCCTATGCGATCGAGGTCGAGCCCCGCCGCACGCTCGCCGACGCGCTGCGCCAGGATTGCGGCCTCACCGGCACCCACATCGGCTGCGAGCACGGCGTCTGCGGCGCCTGCACGGTCATCGTGGACGGCGAGCCGGTGCGCGCGTGTCTGATGTTCGCCGTGCAGGCCGAGGCGTGTGACGTGCGGACCATCGAGGGGCTGGCGCTCAGCATCAATCCGTCATGCGAAGAAAAGGACGGCGCCACCCTCCACCCCCTGCAATCCGCCTTCATCGCCCATCACGGGCTGCAATGCGGCTTCTGCACGCCGGGCTTCCTGATGCTCGCCGCCGCCGTGCTGGAGCGCGATCCCGGGATCACCGACGCGGCCCTGGTCGACGCGCTTTCCGCCAACCTCTGCCGCTGCACCGGCTATCAGGGCATAGTCGATGCGGTGCTCGACGCCGCCCGCACGCTGCGTCACGCCGAAAAGGGGTGAACTGATGGCCCTCGCCGCCGGTCCCGAGAAGCAGGTCGGGAAACTCGTCATCCGCAATATCGGCCTCCTGCTGTCAGGCCGGCTGGAAGCGCCGCTGCTCGATGCCGACACCGTCGTCGCCGAAGCGGGCCACATCACCGAAATCGGCAAGGCGGCCGATTGCGACACCGAAGGCGCTCGCGTGGTGATCGACGCCAAGGGCACCGCGCTCGCCCCCGGCCTGATCGACAGCCATGTCCACCCCGTGCTCGGCGACTGGACGCCGCGGCAGAACCAGCTTGGCTGGATCGAGAGCTGCCTCAATGGCGGCGTCACCACGATGATCTCGGCGGGCGAGGTGCATACGCCCGGCCGTCCGCGCGACGTGACCGGTGTCAAAGCGCTCGCCGTCGCAGCCCAGCGCGCCTACGAGAATTTCCGCCCCGCGGGCGTGAAGCTGCTCGCCGGGGCGCCGGTGCTGGAACAGGGGATGGAGGAGCAGGATTTCGCCGAGCTTGCCCTTGCGGGCGTGAAGCTGCTCGGCGAAGTGGGCCTCGGCACGGTGAAGGCCGGGGACGAGGCGCGACGCATGGTCGCCTGGGCGCGCAAATACGGCATCCGAAGCACGATCCACACCGGCGGCCCGAGTGTGCCCGGCTCGGGCTATATCGACGCCGATACGGTGCTGGAGGCGGATGCCGATGTGATCGGCCACATCAACGGCGGCCATACCGCCCTGCCGCCGCTGCAAATCCGCTGCCTGTGCGAACGCTGCACCCGCGCGATCGAGATCGTGCACAACGGCAACGAGCTGGCCGGCCTCACCGCGCTGCGCTATGCCAAGGAGCTCGGCCAGCTCGACCGGGTGATCCTTGGCACCGACAGCCCCGCCGGCTCCGGCGTGCAGCCGCTCGGCATACTGCGCATGATCGCGCTCCTTTCCTCGCTCGGCGACACACCGGCCGAGCAGATCATCGCCTGCGCCACCGGCAACACCGCCCGCCAGCGCGGCCTGAATTGCGGCATCATCGAGACTGGAAGGGCGGCGGATTTCGTGCTCATGGACCGCGCCCAGCACTCGGCGGGCAAGGATTTGCTCGACAGCATCCGCCAGGGCGACCTTCCGGGGATCGGCATGGTGCTCATCGACGGCATCCTGCGCTGCACCCGCAGCCGCAACACGCCCCCCGCCGAGCGCCTGCCCGAACTGGTCCGCGCCTAACGATGCCGCGCACCTCCGCCGCGCGACGCCGAGAAGGGTCCCCCCTCCCCTTGCGGGAGGGGGACAGGGGAAAGGGTGCGGCAGCCCCTGCAACCCCGACCCGCCGCGAAAACTCCCTCTCCGCCCCTGGGGACGGAGAGGGCCGGGGCGAGGGGAGAGGCGTTCACAACTACACTCTCGAAGACAACATCGGCTTCATCCTGCGCCAGGCCACACAGCGGCACCTCGCCATCTTCGCCGCGCTGATGACCGACGACCTCACCCCCACCCAGTTCTCCGCGCTCGTCAAACTGGCCGAATACGGCCCCTGCTCGCAGAACCGGCTCGGCCGCCTCACGTCGATGGACCCGCCGACGATCAAGGGCGTGATCGACCGCCTGACCCGCCGCGGCCTGACGAGGACCGGCCCCGCCCCGGACGATGCCCGCCTGCTCGTCGTCGCGCTCACCGAAGCCGGCCGCGCGGTGGTGACACGCGCCATCCCATGCGCCAAACGAATCACCGAAGCGACGCTCGCCCCCCTCGCCCCGGCTCGGCGACACGAGCTGATCGCGCTGCTCAAGGCCCTGCGCTGATGCCGCGCTCGTTTCCGCTCCCACCAAAGTGCTCCTCTCCGGCCTTAGGGGCGGAGAGGGTCGGGGGTATCCCCGGCGAGGGCGGACGGGAACAATGGCTCAGGCCCCACTGACTGCAGGCGCCCCATGCACATCCGCAAACTCCTCACCATCGTCGAGGAAACCCACAGCGAGGCCGGCCGCGCCGTCGCACCGCCCACCCGCAAGGCCGCCGCCATCGCGGTGATCGCCAACCCCCATGCCGGCACCTACCAGGAAGACCTCTCCGACCTCATCGCGACGGGCGAGACGCTGGGCGGCCTGCTCGGCGAGCGCGCCGTCGCCGCCCTCGGCATCTCGCCCGACCTTGTGCAGAGCTACGGCAAGGCCGCCATCGTCGGCGAGGATGGCGAGCTGGAGCACGCCGCGGCGATCCTGCACCCGAAGCTCGGCGGCCCGCTGCGCGCCGCCGTCCGCCGGGGTGCGGCGCTGATCCCGAGTGCGAAGAAGCGCGGCGGCCCGGGTTCGGGGATCGACGTGCCGCTTGGCCACAAAGATGCGGCTTTCGTCCGCAGCCATTTCGATGCGATGGAGGTGCGCGTGGCCGACGCGCCACGCCGGGACGAAATCCTGGTCGCGCTCGTCGTCACCGACTCCGGTCGCCCCCTGCCACGGATCGGGGGGCTGACGGTCGATCAAATCGAAGGCAAGGACGGGCTGCGCTGACCCGAACGGAGGACCGCATGAACCAAATCACCCGCCGTGCCGCGCTTGCCGGCGCCGCCGCCGCGCTCGCCGCGCCGGCCATTGTCCGTGCCGCCGGGGAGGAGCCGATCCGCATCGGCGAGATCAACAGCTACAGCGCCATCCCGGCCTTCACCCTCCCCTACCGCAAGGGCTGGGAGATGGCGCTCACCCGTATCAACAACGCAGGCGGCGTGCTCGGCCGCAAGCTCGAGATCATCTCCCGCGACGACGCCGGCAAGCCGGCCGACGCCATCCGCCTCGCGGGCGAGCTGGTCAACGAGCAGAAGGTCGATCTGCTCGCCGGCGGATTCCTCTCCAATATCGGCCTCGCCCTCTCCGACTTCGCCAATCACGCCAACAAGCTCTACGTTGCCGGGGAGCCGCTGGCCGACGCGCTCGTGTGGCAGGACGGCAACGCCACCTGTTTCCGCCTGCGCCCCTCCACCTATATGCAGGTGGCGATGCTGGTGCCGGACGCGCTGGCGCTAAAGGCCAAGCGCTGGGCCACCGTCGCGCCCAACTACGAATACGGCCAGTCCGCCGTCCACTGGTTCGAGACCTTGATGAAGGAGCGCCAGCCCGACATCGAGTTCGTCGCCGAGCAATGGCCCGCACTCGGCCATATCGACGCCGGGGCCACGGTGGGAGCGCTCGAACAGGCCAAGCCAAACGCCCTGTTCAACGTCACCTTCGGCGCCGACCTGACCAACTTCGTCCGCCAGGGCAACACGCGCGGCCTGTTCCAGAACCGCCCCGTCGTCTCGCTGCTGACGGGCGAGCCCGAATACCTGATCCCGCTCGGCGCCGACACGCCGGTGGGCTGGATCGTCACCGGCTACCCGGTCGAACAGGACCGCCAGCCCGCCAACCTCGGCTTCGTCAACGCCTACACCGAGACCTACAAGGAGCCCCCCCGCATGGGCTCGGTGGTCGGCTACGCCCTGGTGTTTTCGATCGCCGCCGGCATCGCCCGGGCCGGCGGGCTTGAGACCGCGCAACTCGAGAAAGGCTTCGCCGGCGCCTCGTTCGACACGCCCTTCGGCACCGCCACCTACCGGCCGATCGACCATCAGAGCACGATGGGCACGTTTGTCGGCAAGCTTGCGCTGGTGGACGGCAAGGGCACGATGACCGACTGGCGCTACGTGGACGGCGCGACGGTCATGCCGCCCGACGACGTGGTGGCGAAGCTCCGCAAATAGCCCGCCGGGCCATTGGATTTCTTTTACCTCCAGGCGCTTACAGGTCTTTCCGGCGCGTCTTCGCTGTTCCTGCTGGCGGCCGGGCTGACCGTCATCTTCGGCGTCACCCGCGTGGTCAACTTCGCCCACGGGGGCCTGTTCATGCTCGGCGCCTATATCGGCTGGACGATCCTCACAGTCCTCCCGTCCGGCCCGTTCTGGTTCGCGCTCGGCGTGCTCGCCGCCGCGCTCGCGGTCGCCGCCCTCGGCGCGGCGCTGGAGATCGCCCTCCTGCGCCGCATCTACCGCGCGCCGGCCCTCTTTCAGCTCCTCGCCACCTTCGGCGTCCTGCTGGTGATCGAGGAGCTGACCCAGCGCATCTGGGGGCCCGACGACCTCTCGCTGCCGCGCCCGCCCTGGCTGCGCGGCGCCGTGCCCCTCGCCGGGGGCCGCTTCCCCGCCTACGACCTCGCGCTGATCTTCGTCGGCCCGCTCGTCCTCGCGCTCCTCTGGGCGCTGTTCACCCGCACGCGCTGGGGCACGCTCGTGCGCGCCGCCACCGAGGACCGCGAGATGGTCGGCGCCCTCGGCGTCGATCAGCGCCTGCTCTTCACCGCCGTCTTCGCGCTCGGCGCCGGGCTCGCCGGCCTCGGCGGCGCCCTGACCCTGCCCGACCAGTCCGCCACCCTCCAGATGGACCTCCCCGCCATCACCGATGCCTTCGTCATCGTTGTGGTGGGCGGGCTTGGCAGCGTGGGCGGAGCATGGCTCGCCGCCCTGCTGATTGGCGAGTTGCAGGCATTCGGCATCGTGCTCGTGCCGCAGGCGACGCTCGTGCTCGCTTTCGTCGTCATGGCAGCGGTGCTGGCGCTGCGCCCCAACGGTCTGCTCGGTCGCCCCATCGCGGAGACCCGCGCCACCGCTGGCCTCGCACCGATGATCCGTCCCGCCCCCACCGCCGCCCGTGCGCTTGGCGCGGTCGCCCTGCTGCTCGCGGCACTCGCGCCCTTCTGGCTCGGCGCCTACGGGCTCTCGATCCTCACCGAGGCCGCGATCGCCATCCTGTTCGCCGCCAGCCTGCACTTGATGATGGGACCGGGCGGGATGCCGAGCTTCGGCCACGCCGCCTTCTTCGGCCTCGGCGCCTACGCCGCCGCGCTGGCGGCCCAGGCGGGGGCCGGGATGCTCCCCGGCCTCGCCCTCGGTCTTCTGCTGGCCGCCGTCGCCGCCGCCCTGCTCGGCGCCTTCGTCGCGCGGCTCGCCGGCGTATATCTCGCCATGCTCACCCTGGCCTTCGCCCAGATCGTCTGGGCCGCCGCCTTCCAGTGGGTCCAACTGACGGGCGGCGACAACGGGCTCTTGAACGTCTGGCCGCCGCGCTGGGCCGGTTCGCCCGCCGCCTTCTTCTGGCTCGCCCTCGTCCTCTGCGTCGGCACCGCGCTGCTGCTGCGCCGCGCCCTCTACGCCCCGTTCGGCTACGCGCTGCGCGCCGCCCGCGATTCGCCCCTGCGCGCCGAGGCGATCGGGCTCTCCCCCTTCGCCCTCCGCGTCGCCGCCTTCGCGCTCGCCGGCGCCGGGGCGGGTCTCGCGGGAGGCCTCTTCGGCTTCGCCAAGGGCGGCGTGTTCCCCTCCTACGCCGGCATTCCGCGCTCGGTCGATGCGCTGCTGATGGTCCTGCTCGGCGGCGTCCATGCCATGTCCGGGCCCATCGTCGGCGCCCTCGCCTACACGATCCTCTATGACCTTCTGCTCCAGGTCACCGACCTGTGGCGCCTCGTCCTCGGCCTCGCCATCATCGCCCTCGTGCTCGCCTTCCCCGAGGGCATCGCGGGTGCCGCGCTCCGCCGCTGGCGGGCCGCATGACGCTCGCCGTCGCCGGGCTCGCCAAGTCGTTCGGCGGCGTGCAGGCGGTCGGCGGTGTCTCCTTCGCCGTCGCCGAAGGCGAGATGCTCGCCCTGATCGGGCCCAACGGCGCCGGAAAATCCACCTGTTTCAACATGATCGGCGGCCAGCTTCGCCCCGATGCGGGGCGCGTGACCCTGGCAGGCGCCGACGTGACCGGCGCCCGACCCGGCCGCCTCGCCCGCCTCGGCGTCGGCCGCACCTTCCAGGTCACCGAAACCTTTGCCTCCATGACCGTGCGGGAGAACGTGCAGACCGCGCTTCTTGCCCATCAGCGCCGCATCTGGCGCTTCGCCCGCCCCCTCGCCGCCCAGCAGGAGGAGGCCGCGCTCCGCCTGCTCGATCAGGTCGGGCTCGCCGCCCAGTCCGCCCGCGCCGCCGGGGTGCTGGCCTATGGGGACGTGAAGCGGCTGGAGCTCGCGATGGCGCTGGCCGCCGCCCCGCGACTTCTGCTCATGGACGAACCCACCGCCGGCATGGCCGCCGCCGAACGCGCCGCCCTGATGGCCCTCGTCCGCCGCCTCGCCACCGCCCAGCGCCTCGCCGTGCTGTTCACCGAGCACGACATGGAAGCCGTGTTCGGCGTCGCCGACCGTATCATCGTGCTCAACCGCGGCCGATTGATCGCCGAGGGCGACCCCGAGGCGATCCGCGCCGACCCGCTGGTGCGCGAGGTCTATCTCGGCGGCGGCTTCGCCTGATGCTGGAGGTCGCCGGCCTCGACGCACAGTACGGCCGCGCCCAGGTGCTGCGCGGCGTCGGCTTTTCGGTCGCCGAGGGTGCCGTCTGCCTCCTGCTCGGCCGCAACGGCGCGGGCAAGAGCACCACGCTCAAGTCCCTGATCGGCCTCGTCCGCCCGACCGGCGGCTCCATCCGCTTCCGAGGGCGCGAGATCGCCGGCCTCGAGCCGTTCCGCATCGCCCGTTTGGGCCTCGGCTACGTCCCGGAGGAGCGGCGCATCTTCGCCGACCTGACGGTCGCCGAAAACCTGGAGGTCGGCGCCCGCCCCGCCCCGCCCGGCGTGGCGCCCTGGACCGCCGAACGCCTGTTCGCCCTCTTTCCCAACCTCGCCCCCATGCTTCGCCGCCCCGCCGGGCGGATGAGCGGCGGCGAGCAGCAGATGCTCACCATCGCCCGCACGCTGATGGGCAACCCGCGCCTCCTGCTGCTCGACGAACCGAGCGAGGGCCTGTCGCCGCTCGTCGTCCAGCAGCTCGCCGCCGCGCTCCGCGCTCTCAAGGCCGAAGGGGTGACGATCCTGCTCGCGGAACAGAACCTCGCCTTCGCGCACGCGATCGGCGACGCGGCAGTGGTCCTGGAGCAGGGCGCGGTCGTCTGGTCCGGCACCCCGGCCGCGCTGCAGGCCGACGCCGGGGCGCAGCGCCGCTGGCTCGCGGTGTAGACCTGCGGCGCCCAAAACCCCGCGAAGTGATCACCCGAGGCTCCGACCGCCCTCCCAAGTGACAACACGCCCCGAAATCCCCCCTCCCAAGTGATCACTTGCCTTATTTCGGCGGCTTCGGGTGTACACCTACGCAGCGCCGGCGCCCGCGAGCCCGTCGTCGATCGCCCGGGCGCGCGCGGCGGCGGGGCGGGCGGCGAGCTTCGCCGAGTAGCGCTCGAAAGCCGGGCGCTTGTCGATCGTGCCGAACTGCATCCCGAAACCGAGATGCGCGCCCACGTACACGTCGGCGGCGCTGAAGCGGTTGCCGACCAGATAATCGACGTCCTCCACGGCCCGCTCGAGCGTGTTCATCACGTCCGCAAAGGTGCCGTATCCTATCATTCTTTCGCGGTCCTTCGGCACCACGAACCCGAGCGCACGGTTGCTCGCCGCCGCCTCCAGCGGGCCCGCGGCGAAGAAGAGCCAGCGATAGTAGGGTCCGCGCAGCCGCTCCCCCGGCGGCGGCGCGAACCCGGCGGCGGGAAACGCATCGGCGAGATAGGCGCAAATGGCGGCGCACTCCGTCACCAGCGTCTCGCCATGCACGAGCGCCGGCACCTTCCCCATCGGGTTGATCGCGAGATACGCTGGCGCCTTCATTGCCGCGTACTCGATCACCTCGGTGCGGTACGGCTGTCCCACCTCCTCCAGCATCCAGCGCACGATCCGCCCGCGCGACATCGGATTGGTGTAGAAGACAAGCTCGTCGGCCATGTTGTTTGGCTCCGCTGATAGTTTGCAGATCAGACCTTCAGGCTTTCCGGCCGTTGACCGTCATGCGCGGACGCCGCGCATCACTCCGCGCCACCCGCTGCCTCTCCGAACAGCATCGCCTCGTCCCATTGCAGTGCGCCGAAGCCAAGTAGTTGCACCCGCACGAACCGCACGGGCGCTGCCGCCGCCATATCCAGCACCAGCGGCGCGTCGCAGTCCCAGCGCAGCGGCTCCGCCATCTCCGCCAACGGCTCCCACGCCGCGCCGTCGACCGAGCCGTAAATCGCGAGCCGCATCGGCCGCCGCGCGCCATCGGGGTCGCTGAAAATCGCGATCCGCCGCACCGCGCACGCCCGGCCGAGATCGACCTGCCACCACGGATCGTTCTGCCATCCGGTGCGGAACCAGGGCCGGCGCAGAATCATCCCGTTGCAACCGGCCGAGGCGAGATGCGCCTTGTCGGATCTCTGGTCCGCCGGCACCGAGCTTTGCGTTGCCGGGCGCTTGCGCGCAAGACTGCTCATGCCGTCCGCCAGCCGAAGCTCCGCCTCGCGCCAGCGCGCCTCGCCCTCGAGCCGCATCACGTCCCATTGCCGCTCGGCGAGCAACTGCTCGAGCTCCGCCAGCCGCTCCAGCGGCTCCTTCAAGAACCCGAGCCGCAGGTAATGCGCCGCCTCCGTCTGCACGGTGCGCGGAAAGCTCGCATCGACGGAGCGGAAACGGAGCTGGCGCCCGTCGCCCACGTCACGCAGCTCCATCATCTGCCGCTCGGCCCGCCCCGGCTCCAGCATCGCGGTCTGCCACCATTCGCCGTGCGAATAGGCCGATAGTTTCTCCCGCACCCGCTCCGCGCCGCCCAGGAAGGTGAAATGCCAGCCCGCGTTCTTCAGTATGGTCGCGCGGCCGGGGAAACGCTCGGCGAAGCGCGCCGCCTGCAAGCGCGCATCGTGAAAATCGCCAATCTCCGCGCGCATTCCCCACGGAAAGCCGAACGCCTTGCACCAGCCTTCCGGGATCGCCTGCATGTTCATATAGAACTGGAACATCGGCATGTCGAACAGCACGAGGTGCCCCGCCTCGCGCGCCGCCGCGATCGCGGCCGCTGTGAAAAGCTCGTCGCAGTCGGACACCAGCATGACGTCGCTGTCGCGCGCCGCGGCCATGCCGCGGCACGTCGCCTGCCGCTGAAACCGCTCGCGCTCCCAGGCCGAGACGCCGTCCGGCATGTCGTCAACCACCACATGGATGATCTTGGGCAGATACTCGGCAAAGCGGTCGCGATTGTCGGCGAACCACAGCCTCTTCGGCTCGCCGCGGAAGGTGCGCGTCGCCTCGCACAGCACGAAGAAATCCACCGCGTCCCAATGCTCTTTGAGCCGCAGCTCCAGAAGATCGAGCTCGTTATAGAAGATGAACGTGTCAAAGACGCGCGGCGCGGCCTCGATCTCGAACAGCATTGGCACCCGGCTGCAATACGGCCCGGCCTGTAGAGAACGCCGCGCGGCGCGAAGTCAACCGCAATCGCTCATCCCCCCAGCAGCACCGCCGCGATCGCCAGCACGAGCGCGGGCGGCATCACCAGGACGCCGAGCCTCAGGAACGTGAGCGCGCCCACCGCCTCGCCCTCGCGCCGCAACGCGGCGAGCCACAGGATCGTCGCCAGCGAGCCCGTGACCGAAAGATTCGGCCCCACATCGACCGCGATCAGCAGCGCAGCGCGCACCGCCTCCGGCACCGCGCCGCCCTGCACGACCCGCGCCGTCACGAGCCCGGCCGGCAGATTGTTGACGAGGTTGCACGCCACGGCGAGCGCGGGCCCCGCGATCCAGGCCGCGAGCACCGAAGAGCGCCGCACCAAACCGTCCAGCAGCAGGGCGAGATCGGCCGTTACTCCCGTCGCCTCCAGCGCCTGCACCAGCACGAATAGCCCGGCCACGAGCGGCAGCACGCCCCACGAAATGCGCCGCAGCGTCGCGAACGGGCGGACCTCGGCGCGCGCGAACACAAGGCAAGCCGTCGCGGCGCCGGCGGCGAAGGTCGGCAGCCCGAGGCGCACATCGAGCGCCGAGGCCGCCAGCAAAATCGCCGCCGTCGCCGCGATCCCCCACGCCGCGACGCGTCCGCCCGTGCCCAGCAGCGGCACCGGCACATCGGCGGAAACCGGCGCGAGCAGTGCCCGCCGCTGCGTGAGCCGCAGCACTACCCAGGTGGCGAGAATCGCCAGCACGGACGCCGGCAGGTAACGCGGCAGCCAAACCAGCAAGGGCGGCATGTGACGTTCGTAAAAAACGAGGTTCGCCGGATTGGAAATCGGCAGCACGAAGCTCGCCGCGTTGGCGACGAACGCGCAGACATAGAGATAGGGCAGCGCCGTGCGCGCCTTCGCCGCGCGCGCCACCGCCGCGACTGCCGGCGTCAGCACCACCGCGGTCGCATCGTTCGAGAGAAACACCGTCACCAGCGTGCCGACGCCGAACACGAGGCTGAACAGCTGCGCCGCCGACCCGCCCGAGGCGCGCGCCGCGCGCGCGGCGAGCCAGTCGAACAGCCCTTCCTGGCGCGCCAGTTCCGACAGCAGCATCATGCCGGTAAGGAACAGATAGACGTCTGTTCCCCGCGCCACGCCCGCGAGCGCGGCGCCGGGCCCCAGCAGCCCGAGCAGCACGAGCATCGCCGCCCCCGCCACCGCCCACGCGAATTCCGGCCACCCGAACGGGCGGACGATCACGCCGGCGGTCGCGACGGCAGCGATGCTCCAGGTTGCCCAGTCTTGTACCGCCATTCCCACCCGCGATCCGCCGCTCCCGTGCGGACCGACCTATCCCGACGCGCCGGCGAGGGAAACAGGCGTTGTCGCGCGAGAAGTCCCCATCAATTGATCGTGCGGCGGCGGACGTACGATTATGCGCGCAGCAATCGATCGCTCCATTCCAAGCACAAGCATAGCCAATTCAAGGCAGGATAGTGTGCCGCATTTCGTCTTTCGCAAGAAAATTCCTCGCGTGGATCCACGATCACGCCGGCACACGCAGCACGAGTCGCAAAGCGATGACTTACAAAAGTGCCCGCGGCGGCAAGCGGAATCCGGGATTGTCCAACATGCGGTGCATGTCTATCTCGCCAGTCATCCGGGAAACTCCAGTCGTGCCGAGATCAGATTCCAGCGTGCCCCCAAGTTTGCGGGACTCACCTCTCCGCCTTCGGGAGCAGGCCGCCCGCGCGCGCCGGCTGGCCCAGGAGTTGCTCATCGCGGCGGATCGGAACAGGCTGCTGGAAACGGCGGTCGAACTCGACGCCCTGGCCGCGGAACTGGAAGCGCACGGTCGCGGCGAGGAACCCGAGACCGGTCCGGTTTCGCGCACTTGACGACTGACTTCTTCAATCTTCATGGCCGTCTCCGGGATACGCGGGGATCGGCCGGCCAGGCGCGATTTTTTTACACGCAAGCAAAGACGTGGATGCGGGTCCTTCGCCGAGCACGACGGTGAAAACCTGCGGGAAGGGATAACACCCTTCTCATCCAGCCCCCAGCGCCGCCGCGATCCGCTCCCGCGTCAGCGGCAGCGCGCGCAGCCGTACGCCGAGCGCGTGCGCCACCGCGTTGCCGATCGCCGCCGCCGTCGGGCCCATCGTGCACTCGCCCATGCCGAGCGAGGGCGCCCCCGGCGGCCCGATCAGTTCCGTCGTGATCTCCGGCACCTCGGAGAAACGCAGGATCGGATAGGCGTCCCAGTCGCAGCTCGCGATCCCGGTCTCGCCGAACCGCACCTGCTCCTTCAAGGCGAAGCTCGCCGCCTGCACGATGCCGCCTTCCACCTGGTTGCGCGCGCCGTCGGGCGCGATCACCAACCCGCCGTCGGCGGCGCACCACACGCGTGCGAGCCGCACCTCCTGCTCCACCTCGACCTCCGCCACCACCGCGGCGTAGGCCGAGCGGTTTTTGTATTGCCCGAAACCGATCCCGATCCCCCGGCCTGTGCCGGCCGGTCCGCGCCGCCTGGTCCACTCCGCCATTTCGGCGGCGCGCGCGATCACCGCCGCCGCCCGCGCGTCCTCCATCAGCGTCAGCCGGTACGCAACCGGATCGGCGCCCGCACGCTCGGCCAGCTCGTCCAGGAAACACTCCAGCGCGAAGATATTGGCCATGCCGCCGAGGCTTCGCAGCGCCGAAGTCCGCACCGGCATCCGTTCCACCAGATGGTGCACGATCCGCTTCGCCCCGACCGCGTAGAGCGGAAAGGCGTTGCGCGTGCCGCCGCCGCCCGCGGCCTCGGGCGGGTCCATCGGGCGCGGATCGGGCGGCGGCGTCGGCAATGCTTCGTGCGCCAGCATGTTGCCGCCGAGCGCCGGACGCGTGACGTGCGAGCCGGCCCAAATCTCCGCCGTCCAATCGACGGGCCGCCCGCGCGAATCCACCACCGCGCGGAGCCGCATAACCTGCGCCGTGCCGACCGGCTCGAAGGCGAATTCCTCCTCGCGCCGCCATTGCAGCCGGATCGGCCGTCCCGGCACGAGCTCGGCCACCAGCGCCGCATCCAGCGCCGCGTCGTCGGCGCCATTGTGGCCATAGCAGCCGGCGCCTTGCGCGTGCCGTACCGAGATCGTCTCGATCCCCCGCCCCAGCACGTTGGAAAGCGAGGTCCGCAGCGGATAAACCGCCTGCGAGTGCGTCCAAACGGTCAGGTGCCCGTCGCGCTCCTCCGCCACCGCGCAGGAAGGCCCGAGCGAGGCGTGCGCGACATAGTTGCGCGAGTACATGGCCTCCACCACCTCGCCTTGCGCCGCCGTCAGCGGATCGCCCAATTCGCGCGTGATCGCCTTCTGCCCGACCAGCCATTGCGCCTCGTCCGCGCCCGGCGGGATCGCGGCGACATTCTCCCAGCGCGCATGCGCGGGCGCGGCGACGGCGGCGCGCTGCGCAACGGTTTCGTTCTCAGCCACGAAGGCGACGAAATCGCCCTTGCGGACGATCCGCACCTCGCCCTTCGCCGCCCGCTTGATGGCCGCCTCGTCGAGCGCAGCGAGCCGCGCGCCGCGGCAGGGCTGGCGCAGCGTGCGCGCGTGCAGCATCCCGGGCGGCGCCATGTCGTGGATGAACGCAGCACCCGTGAGTTTCGCCGGCAGGTCGATGCGCGGCAGGTTGCGCCCGACCACCGAATAGGCGGCGAGCGGCTTGCGCGGCGCGCGCCCGGTCGCCGGCGCGGCGAGATCGACCTCCGGCGCGAGACTCCAATAATCCTGCCCGGTCGGCGCGCCGGCGCGGAGGAACGCGCCCGCACTGACCGACAGTTCCTCGGGCGCGCAATTCAGCCGCAGCGCGAGCCTTTGCAGGAACCGCGCCCGCACCTCGGCGGAGATCAGCCGCACCGACGCGCCCGAGACCTCGATCGACAGGCTCGAGCTGGTGGAGCCCTCGTCGGGCGCATTGTCGGTATCGCCCGAAAGGATCCGCACCGCGCCCGCCGGCACATCCAATTCCTCGGCGGCGATCTGCGTCAGCGCGGTCAGCACGCCCTGGCCGATCTCCACCTTGCCGACCGACAGATGCACGACGCCCGGCGCCTCGAAGCGCAGCCAGCGCGCCGGGCTCGGGTTGTTGGCGACGGATAGGGGCAGCGGCGCGTCGCTCATGCGCGGCTTCCTTCCATCGCCGCCGCCGCGCGCTCGACCGCGCGGATGATGCGCGGATGCGCCCCGCAGCGGCAGAGATTGCGATCGAGCGCGGCGGCGATCTCGGCGCGGCTCGGGTCCTTGTTGCGCGCCAGCAGCGCCGCGGCGCTCACCACGATCCCCGACAGGCAATAGCCGCACTGCCCCGCCTGCTCGGCGAGGAAGGCCGCGATCACTTTATGCTCGCGAAGGCTTTCCACGGTGCGTATGTCGCGCCCCGCGAGCGTGCCCACCTCGCGCACGCAGGAGAATTCGGGCGCGCCGTCGATCAGCACCATGCACGCCCCGCATTGCTCGAGCCCGCACCCGTAGCGCGACCCTTTCAGCCCGAGCGTGTTCCGCAGCACATCGAGCAGCGGCGTGGCGGGATCGTCGGCGATGGCGACGGTCTTGCCGTTCACTGTGAGATTCATCAGCCGATTCCAAATGTCGCCTCTCCGCCCCAGCGGGCGGCGAGGGTTGGGGTGAGGTGGGGGACAGAACGACCCCTCACGGAAAAATCGCCGCCTCCCACAGCGCCGGATCGGCGAGCTTCTCCGCCAATGCCTCGGCGATCGCCGCCAGCATCTTCTGCCCCTGCTCGGCCGTCGCCGCATCGGGATTGCCGATCACGCCGGTTTCGGTCCGCACCGCGAAGCTGCGCCAGCGATGGACGCCCGCGCCGCTCTCGGATGGCGTGTTGGAGCGCGCCGGAATCCGCTCCTTCGCCACCAGCTCCGGCCGCAGCGCCAGCATCATCGCCGTCTCGCCCTCGCACGCATGGCGAATGCCCGTCTGCGTCGTCAGCAGGCCGGCGATCTGCGTGGCCGCGCCATAGACGTAAGTGAAGTGCACGATCGGGATACGCAGCTTGATCGTTAGCTCGTCGGTGATCGTCTTCAGCGCGTTCTCGTTGCCGCCGTGCGAGTTGGAGAGGCCGATGCGGCGGAATCCGTGCCGCCCGATCGAACGGCAAATATCCTCGATCACCGCCGCGAATGCCGGCAACCCGAGCGTGATCGTGCCGCCGAACGGCATGTGATGCTCGGAAAGCCCCGTCCACAGCACCGGCAGCACGAGCGCGCGCTGCCCGCGCTTCTCCAGCTCCCGCGCGGTCCCGATCGCCACCGCCTCGCCGATCATCGTGTCGGTTTCCACCGGCAGATGCGGCCCGTGCTGCTCGATCGAGGCGACCGGCAGGATCACGATCGCATCCTGCTTCGCCGCCGCCCGCAACTCGTCGGCCCGCAGCTTGCGCCATTCGACTTCCATCGCTCCGCCTCCGCTCACTCAGCCCGCACCCTTCCGTCACCCGCCCCGCCGCGCAAGGGTCGGATGCGGCCGGCGCCGGCGCGGATGGCGCGTAGCCCGTCCCACAGAAGCGCCAGCGCAGCAACCGCCAGCGCCGCCCACGCCCACAGGATATTCGGCGGCGCATAGGTGAAGCGGACCGTGCTCTCGCCCGCCGGCACCGAAACGGCCTGAAAGAGTTCGGCGTAAGGCTGCACAGGGGCCGGCCGCCCGTTGACCTCGGCCGACCAGCCCGGAAAGAACAGCTCGCGGCGCAGCAAGGTCGCCGGCGTGCGGCACGAAAGCCGCACATCGGTCCGCGATAGCGGCGCCGGCCCCGCGCAGTCACCGCCAATCACCTCAAAATATGGGGCGGGGTCCGGCACTTCGTAAATCGACAGCATCCGGTCTTGATAACGACGGACGAGCCTCGAATCGGGCTGAGCGTGGAGCCACTTAGGTACAACCACATATTCGACGCCGAGCCATCGGTAGTTGGCCAGGTTGCGCTGCAATTCCTGCAACGGCGTCGGCATGCTGGCGTGGCGGGGTCCGGGGGTGCCGTCGAAGATGATCGTGTTGGCCTGCGAGTCAAGATGTGACGGCACCCATGTCGTCCAGACTTGCGGAGCCGGAAGGTAATTGTAGTTGATCGAAGCGATGCGAAAGAACGCTCCGTAGTTCGGAGCAATCGGACCGAGCGTATAGAACCGGTTCAGCCCAAGATGCGATTTCAGAAATTCAACTGCCGGCAGGTCGAGCGTCGCGCGGGTCGGGTTGGCGAGCGCCGGGAGGTCGGCAAGGATCATAGCATCCCCGACCAATAAGACGACCATCAACCGCAAGCGTCCCTGTCGTGCTGTCCACAGGAACAATCCGAAAACCGAGATGGCCCATATTAGGCAGACGATGTACCAAACATTGAGCCCGGGTTCGGTAAGGGGCGTGCGCTCGTGCACCCCGACCGCGATCGCCGATGAGAACAACAGCGTACCGACGACGACGGTGGACAGCCATAGGTAGCGGGGCACCCTGCCCTGCCGAACCTGCTCGACCCCGAACCCCGCGAGTACGGCAAAGGCGAACTCCCAGGACGGACAGGCGTAGACGAGGAACGCGCTCTGCGGCACGCCCGGCACGAGGTTCAGCAAGTCCGTGACGAGGGGGAGCCCGAACGATTTGGCGAGGGTGACGGCGATCCAGGCCAGAAGCAGCCACTCGATGCCGCGCGACCTCCGGCTCAGCCCGATGCACGCCGCCCCGATTGTCGATAGACCGACAAACCCCGCCGTTGTCCCCGCAATGACAAAAAGCTTCGGCCACGCGAAAAGATATGCATGCAGCGGGCCGAACGCATATGGCGCCACGAACATCGGCACGATCGCGATCAACGGAAGCGACAAATGCGCGAACGCCGCACGATGTCCGTCGATGTCCGCGATGCCGAGGAACTCGAAGAACGACAGGAGCTGGGGCGCGTTGAGCGCGAGCGCGGCGAGGCCACCGCCGACGAGCTGGCAGATCAGCACCGGGCGCTGCGCGGGCGCGGCCTGCGCGAGCCGGAGCACGGCCCAGCAAAAGACCAGCAAACCGTCGATATAAGCGACCTCGGGAAAGGCAGCGGCGATGCCGAGACCCATCGAGATGGCGAGCCAGCCCCAGCCGAACCGCGCGCCGGCGGCGATCCGCTCTACCGCAACGAGCTGCCACGGCAGGAACGCGATCGGCAGCGAGGGCGCGTGATGGAACCAGGCGAGTGTGCCACTGAACGCAAAGAGCAGTCCGGCGACGGTTGCCGCCAGCCGGCCGGTTCCGAGCCCGCGCAGCAGCAGGAACGTTCCGGTGCTCGCGACGATCTGCAAACACATATGCTCCAAAGCCACGCCGTTCGGCAGCAGCAGGAGCAGCGTCAGGGGGAAGAACCCGCCCGGCTGGTATTCCGCAGCCAGCGGGAGCCCGATCCCGGAATAGGGGTTCCACCAGGGGACGACGAAATGCAGCCAGTCCGATGCGGCGAGGTGCCCAAGCGCCTGCGTCTGCCAGCCGTCGTTGAAATCCAGCACGGGGACACTGTTGCCGCTCAGCCCGGCGCCATGGTGGGTCAGAGACAGCGCCGCCGCATGGAACCGCGGATCGGATTTGATCAGTCCGATCACGTGCGGCAATGAGCTAAGAACGGGAAGGCCGATGAGCCAGAAGAGAGGAGCCGTCGGAATCCGGTGCCGCCGTCGGCACCAATCCAGGATTCTGCCCTGCAATTTTTCGCCTCTTCCCATTCCCTTTCAGCGCGGAGCGGTTTGCTTTGATGGTGCCACTCCAGCGCCCCATTCGCAATGGGATTGCGGAAGCGCAACGTTCGTCCGACCCCTCTCCGCCGGGTCCACGCTGCGAAGGCGCGCCCCCTGCCCTTGCGATGCCTTGCGGGCAGCGTCGGGGGTTCGAGCGGCCTGCCCCTGAGTCACGAAGCCGGGAGGCTCGCGGGCCGAGCCGAATTCGGCATGGACACGTTCCGCTCTATGCTGGCCATTACCCGATCGCAGCCGTCCCACCTCCGCCGGCCCCGGGGCAGCGCATGGGGTTGTAATGATGGCCGAGACCCGGAGCGGGGACCGCATCACCGACAAGGATCCGCCGCGCGTCTCCACCGGCAGCGAGGGACTCGACGACATCCTCGGCGGCGGGTTCGACGCCGAGCGGCTCTATCTCTGCGAAGGCCGCCCCGGCACCGGCAAAACGACGCTCGCGCTCCAGTTCCTCCTCGAGGGCGCAAGCCGGGGCGAAACCACGCTCTACATCTCGCTGTCGGAGACCGAGCGGGAACTGCGCCTGGTCGCGCAGCGCCACGGCTGGTCGCTCGACCGCATCAACGTCTTCGAGCTCGTGCCGCCCGAAGCGAGCCTCGACCCCAACCGGGAACTGACCATCTTCCACCCCGCCGAGGTGGAGCTCGGCGAAACCACCGAACTCGTGTTCGAGCGGGTCATCGCGCTCAACCCCGCGCGCATCGTGTTCGACAGCCTCTCGGAACTGCGCCTCCTGGCGCAGAACTCGCTGCGCTACCGCCGCCAGATCCTGGCGCTCAAGCACTTCTTCACCGGCCGTTCCTGCACGGTCCTGATGCTCGATGACATGTCCTCGCAGAGCGACGAGCTGCAGCTTCATTCGATCGTCCACGGCATCATTAATCTCGAGCAGATCGCGGTGGATTACGGCGGCGAGCGGCGGCGGCTGCGCGTCATCAAGATGCGCGGGATGCCGTTCCGCCACGGCTATCACGACTTCGCCATCAAAACCGGCGGGCTCGCGATCTACCCCCGGCTTGTCGCCGCCGAGCATCACCGCGCCTTCCCCGCCGACGCCGTGCTCAGCGGCAATGCCGGTCTCGACGCCATCGTCGGCGGCGGCCTCGACCCCGGCACGAGCGTGCTCGTGCTCGGCGCGGCGGGTGTCGGCAAATCCTCATTGGCGCTCACCTATGCCGTCGCCGCCGCCGGTCGGAGCGAGCACGCGGTGCTGTACGCCTTCGACGAAGGCGAGGCGACCATCATCACCCGCTCCGCCGCGCTCGGGCTCCCGGTGCAGAAGGCGGTGGAGGCGGGCCTGATGCGCATCCAGCAGATCGACCCGGCCGAGCTCTCGCCCGGCGAGTTCGCGAGCCTCGTCAGGAAGGACGTGGAGCAGAGCGCGGCCCGCGTCATCATTATCGACAGCCTCAACGGCTACCTCAGCGCAATGCCGGACGAGCGTTTCCTGATCCTGCAAATGCACGAGCTGCTGAGCTATCTTAGCCAGCTCGGCGTGCTGACCCTGCTCGTGCTCGCGCAGCACGACCTGGTCGGCCCGATGCAGACGCCGGTCGATCTCAGCTATCTAAGCGACGCGGTGCTGATGCTGCGCTACTTCGAATTCGCGGGTGAGGTGCGACGCGCGCTCTCCGTCGTCAAGAAGCGCAGCGGCAGGCACGAGCACAGCATCCGCGAGTTCCGGCTCAGCGGGCGCGGCATCGTCGTCGGGCCGCCGCTTAAGGATTTCCGCGGCATCTTCACCGGCACCCCGGAATATACCGGCTCCGCCTCTCCGCTTCTGCCCCTCCATGAGTCCGACTTCCTCTGAGCAGTCCGAAAACGCCGTCCTGATCCTTGCCCCGACCGGGCGGGACGGGCCGGCCTCGGCGGACTTGCTGCGCCGCGCCGGGCTGTCGGCGCATCTCTGCGCCGATGCGGCCGAACTGGTCGCGCGCCTCCAACAAGGCGCCGGCGCCGTGCTGATCGCCGAGGAGGCGCTGCGCGGCGCCGCCGCCGACGCGCTCACCGAATGGGTGGGGCGTCAGCCGCCCTGGTCGGACATGCCGTTCGTGATGCTCACCAGCCATCGCGAGCATCCCGCCGTCATCGCCGCGCGGCGGCGGCTCGTGGCGGCGCTGCGGAACGTGTCGCTGCTGGAGCGGCCGCTGCAAACCATCACGCTGACAAGCGCCGTGCAGTCCTCGCTGCGCGCGCGCCGGCGCCAGTACGAAGTCCGCGCGCATCTCGCCGAGCGCAATCGCGCCGCGCGGAAGCTCGAGAACCTGGTCGCAGCGCGCACGCGCGAGCTGGAGGCGGCCAACTGCGAGCTGCGGGCGCAGATGGCCGAGCGTGCCCGCATCGAGGAAGCCCTGCGCCACGCGCAGAAGCTGGAGGCGATCGGCCAGCTCACCGGCGGCATCGCGCACGACTTCAACAATCTGCTGATGGTCATCACCGGCGGCCTGGAGACGCTGGAAGGCCGGATCGAGCCCGAGCGCCGCCGCCGCCTGCTCGAGAGCATGCGCCAGGCTGCCGCCCGTGGCGCCTCGCTCACGCGCCAGCTCCTCACCTTCTCGCGCCTGCAGGCGCTGAGTCCCGAGCCGCTCGACCTGCACGGCCAGTTCGCCGGCATCCGCGAACTGCTCGATCGCAGCCTGCGCGGCGACGTGACTGTCGTGCTCGATCTCGCCGAGGATCTCTGGCCGGTGCTCGCCGATCCCGGCGAGCTCGAGCTTGCCGTGCTCAACCTGGCGGTCAATGCCAGGGACGCGATGCCAGCGGGCGGCACGATCACCATCCGCGCCGTGAACCGTGAGCCGGTGGCCGACGGCGAGCTGCGCGGCGGTTTCGTGTCTCTCTCGGTCATCGACACCGGAACGGGGATCCCGCCCGAGGTGCTCTCGCGCGTCTTCGACCCGTTCTTCACCACAAAGGAAGTCGGGCAGGGCTCCGGCATGGGGCTCGCGCAGGTCTATGGCTTCGCCAAGCAGTCGGGCGGCGCCGTGCGGATCGAGAGCGAGGTCGGGCGCGGCACCACCATCACGCTCCTCTTGCCGCGCTCCGTGACCGCGCCCGCCCCGCCCCAGCCCGCCGAAGCGGCAGGCGCGCAACGGTCGCAGGAAGCGTCGGCGGAGGTGCTGCTGGTCGAAGACGACAACGAAGTGGCGGCGCTGGTGACCGAGATGCTTGCCCAGCTCGGGATGAATGCGACCCGCGCCGCCAGCGCCGAGGCCGCGCTCGGCGCGCTCGCCAACGGCAGGCGCATCGACCTTGTGTTTTCGGATGTGATGATGCCGGGCGGCATGAATGGCGTCGCGCTCGCCCGCGAGGTCCGCCGCCGCCGCCCCGACCTGCCGATCCTGCTTACCACCGCCTATGCCGAGGCGACGCGCCGCGAGGCCGAGGCCGAAGGCATCGCGCTGCTGCCCAAGCCCTACCGCCTGGAAGACCTCGCCGCCGCCACAAGCAATGCCCTCGGGCGCTAGCGGGCCGCGCGCGCGAAGGGCTCCCCCTCCGCTCGCGGGGAGGGGGTCAGGGGGACGGGCCGCGGCCGAGCGGCGGCTACCTGGCCGCGAACTGCGTCTTGCCGAACAAAATCTCCTTTTCCTCCTCCGTCATCGGCCCGCGCCGCTGGTGTTCGGCGAGCACCGCGACGCCGCGCTGCACGGCAGGACGCGCGGCGATCGCATCGTGCCAGCGTTTCACGTTGGGATAGTCGGTCAAGTCGATCCCGCGCCGGTCGGGGTTGCGGATCCAGGGGAAGGTGCAGATGTCGGCCATGCTGTATTCGCCGCCCGCGAGGAACGCCGCCTCGCCGAGCCGCTTGTCGAGCACGCGATGCAGCCGCCGCACCTCGTTGGTGTAGCGTTCGATCGGATAAGCGAGCTTCTCGCCCGCGTAGTTCGCAAAGTGGTTGTACTGGCCGAACATCGGCCCCACGCCGCCCATCTGGAACATGATCCATTGCAGGCACGTGTAGCGCCCCACAGGATCGGCGGGGATCAGCTTGCCGCCGCATTTTTCCGACAGATAAATCAGGATCGCGCCTGATTCGAAAAGCTGGAACCGCTTGCCGCCCGGCCCCTCGGGATCGACGATCGCCGGGATGCGGTGATTGGGTGTGATCGCCAGGAACTCGGGCTTGAACTGCTCGCCCTTGCCGATGTTCACCGGCACCACCTTGTAGGCGAGCCCCAGTTCCTCCAGCGCAATATGCACCTTGTGGCCATTCGGCGTCGGCCAAGTCCAGACCTCGATCATGCGTGCTGCTCCCGCAATGAAGGATCGGCGGCGAAGCTAGTCCGCTTCGGCCTCGTCGTCATGGCCGTCCCCGCGCCGAGGCTCAGGTCACCGCGCCTTCCGCGCTTCGACGAGCAGGCACAATATCTCGAACAGAACCGAGGCGCCGTTGAAGGCGGTCAGCGTGCCCGGATCGAAGCTGGGCGCTACCTCCACCAAATCGCCGCCGATGAAATCGAGCCCGCGCAGCGCGCGCAACAGGTGCAGCGCCTCGATCGCGCGCAGGCCGCCCGCTTCCGGCGTGCCGGTGCCGGGCGCTTCCGAGGGATCGAGACTGTCGATGTCGAAGGAGAGATAGACCGGACCCGCTCCAGCGACGCGCCTTGCCTCCTCGGCCGCATAGCGCCAGCCGCGCTCGAACAGCTCGTCCATCGGCAGAACGCGCATCCCGCTCGACAGGCTGAACGCCCACATGTCGGGATCGCTGGTCGTGCCGCGGATGCCGATCTGGATCACGCGCTTCGGATCGAGCAATCCCTCCTCGGTCGCGCGGCGGAACGGCGCGCCGTGGTGGAAGCGCGAGCCGAGATAATCGTCGCCCGTATCGCAATGGGCGTCGATGTGCACCATCCCGACCGGCCGATGCGCGGCGACGGCGCGCAGGATCGGCAAGCTGATCGAATGATCGCCGCCGACCGAGAGCGGTACGCAGCCCGCCGCGATCACGGGGCGATAGAAGGCGGCGATCTCGTCCAGCGCGCCTTCCAGCGCATATGGTTCCTCGATCCAGCAATCGCCCAAATCGCGCACGCGCGCGGCGGCGAACGGCGCGAGCCCCGTTGTGCCATCGAAGCGACGCAACAAGGTCGATTGCTCGCGCACGGCGCGCGGGCCGTGCCGCGCGCCGCTGCGGTTAGTCACGCCGCCGTCGAACGGCACGCCGATGATGCCGATGTCGGCGTCCGCTGGCAGCTCGCTGTGCGGGGCACGGAAGAAGGTGGCGATCCCGCTATAGCGCGGGCGCGCCTGCGGGTCGGCGAGGTCGGGATAGCGGCGCGGCTGTTTCAACATGGGCACTCCGTCAGGCAATGTCGGCTTCCTTCTGGCCGGTCAGCCGGGCCAGCATCGCGATATAGGCCTCGATCGTTTGCCGCAGGTCGAGCCGGTCGGCCGCGAAGCGTCGCGCCGCGGCGCGCAGACGCGCGGCAAGCTCCTTCTCCTCGAGCAGGCGCAGCACCGCATCAGCAAGCGCATCCGGCCTCAGGAACGGCGTCAGCAATCCGGTTTCCTCGTGCGCGACGAACTCGCGCACAGGCGCGGTGTCGCTGGCGACGATCGCGCAGCCGCTCGCCAGCGCCTCGCGCAGCGACCAGGAGGCGACGAACGGATAAGTGAAATAAACATGCGCGTCGGAGCGGCGCAGCAGTTTCAGATAGAGCTCGTAATCGACCTTGCCGGGCAGCGCGACGCGCGTGAGGTCGATCGCCTCGCCGAGCTCGGCCAATAGCTGCTGGCGCCAGGAGCCGAGCGGGGGCGGGGCGCCATAGCTCACGTTGTCGCCGCCCACCAGCACCGCCTTGACGTCCTGTCGCGCCTTCAGGATGCGCGGCAGCGCGCGCATGAGGATGTGAAAACCGCGATAGGGCTCGAGGTCGCGGGCAACGTAGGTAATCAGCTTGTCGCGCGGGCCGATCTTCATGCGCCCGACCTGGAGCGCGCCACGGCGCGCCTCGGGATCAGGCTTGCAGCGATCGAGATCGGCGCCCTCGCGCAAGAGCGCGATCCGCGGCTGCGCCCAGTCGGGATAGGTGGAAAACTGCCATTCGGTCGGCGTCTGCCCGTGCTGGCCGAGCGCCAGCGCCAGATGGTTGACGATGTTCTTCGCCCGCACGCGCGGGAAAGCCTCGGGCGCCATCGGGAACTCGGGATCGAAATTCACGTCGGCGCCTTCGACCCGGTAATAAAATTCAAGATAGCCGACCAGCGGAACGCCCGGCCACACATCGGGCAGGTTGAGCAGCTCGCCCCATCCGTGATGGCCGAGGATCACGTCCGGCACGAAGCCGAGCTGGCGCAGATTGCGCGCCGCTTGGGCCACCAGCTCGGCGCGCCGGAAGGCGCGCTCGGCCTCGAACAATTCGATCGGCAGGCCGGCCAAGGGCGGCGGCATCGCATACGGCACCTTCCGCACGCCCGGGATAAGGTTGGCATTGGGCTCGGTGATGAAAACGATGTCGTGGCGGCGCGTGGCGGCGATCCGGCGCACGAGGTGCAGATATTGGCCCGGAAAGTTCTGGTGGACGCAAAGCAGGCGCACGCCGGGACCGCGCGGGTCAGCGCCGGGGGCGCGCGGTTTTCCTCGCCGGCTCCGCCGCGCCCGGCTTGGCAGCGGGCGCTTGCCTCGCTTGGCTCTTCGGGGACGGCGTTGCGACCGCCACTTCGCCCTGCGCTTTCGGCCGCATAACGACCTGAAACGCCTCCAGCGCGGCGAGGCTCTCGCTTTGGCAAATCTTCCCCGCCGCGACCGGGCCGACGGTGCTGCCGTCCACGAAGCTCGCGCTGTAGCTGAGATCGTAGGCGCCGGCCGCCTCGCCCTTCAGGCGCACGGCAAGCCCGAGCACGGGCAGCGCCATGCCGCGGCTGCCGCAAAACTTGCCACCTTCCACCCAGGGCGAGAGCCAGTCTTTGCCCAGCACCGCCTGGTATTCGATGTCGGACGACTTGACCGCGCCCTGCGGCGCCAGCCCGAACCCCTCCATCCAGAGGCGGCTCCCTCTGGTGCCGATCCATTCGCCGATGCGCCCGGCGACATCGCCCATGCGCTGCACATGCGCCACCGCCTCCGGCACCGAGCTGGCGGCGGGAAGCGGCACGGTCTGCGCCCCGCCGGGGCGCACACCGGCGCCGGCCTCGCCGCCAAGCGGCATGACGGTCAGGCGCGGCGCCTGATCGGGTGTGGCGTCGGGCGCCTGATAGATCGTCATCAGGACCTGCGCCGGCCCGTCGCTGATGCGAACTAGCCCCGCCTCGCCGGAGGCGACCCAGCCATCGCCGTGAAAGGTGCTGATCGCGACGCTATGCGGCCGGCCGGCGGGACCCGGCGGTGGCGAGATGCGGATGCCCGGCAGACCGGTGTGCGGGGCGGTGGCCGTGCTGGTCGCCATGATGCAATAGAGCCCCGGATCGAGCGTCATCAGGTGCCCGGATACCTTGAGCTCGGCGATGCGGTTTGGGGCGGCGGGCTGGGTGCGGGCGCCCGTCTGGCGCGCGCGGGCAACGGCTTCCGACATCAAGTACCTGTTCGAGTTTCCTGGGATGCATCTTCATGGCGAAACTCACCGCTTGCCGCAAGCAAGCGGTCGTTCATCCTGGCAGGCGGCGTGCCGAGCGGGAACAAGAGGCCGCCGCCGCTGCGGCGAATGCGCGCCGCCTGGGCGCCGAGATCGAACGCCGCCACGTCGAGCCCCGCGCGCCAGCAATCGCTGAGCGCGTAGCACCAGCTCTCCGGGACGACCGACGGCAGCAGCGCGAGCGCGGCGTGCTGCGCGCGAATCAACGAGACGGCCTCCTCGCCCGCGAACGGCCCGGTGACGAACACACGGCCCGTCTCCATCAGCGCCGCATCCCCGGTGGTCGCGCCGACCACAACGAAGTCGAGCGGCAGCCGCCGCAAAGCGGCGTCGCGGGCAAGTGCCAGCAGCACATGATAGCCCTTGGCGGGACCGATGCCGCCCACCACGGCGATCCTCCCCGGCACCGGAAGATCGGTGCGCGGCGCCGGCGCGCCGACGCGATCGAGCGGGCGGATGATTGGGCGGATCGCCGGGAAGTACCGGCGCAGCCGCTCGGCCGTGTCGCGGGAGGGGACGACCACCCGCGCGGCGCGGCCGAGTAGCGCGGCGCTTGCCGAGCGCAGCGCGGCGGCATCGTCGAAATCGTCCATGAAACTGCCCGCGCGCGCGATGCAGCTCGCGCAGCCGGCCAGGTCGGGCTCGCCGCAGTAGATACCCTCGGCACCGAGCAGCACCACGCGCGGGCACAGAAACGCGTGGTCGTGGACATGCACCTCATAGGGAATGCCGCTCTCGCCGAGCAGGAGCCGGATCTCAGGCGCATGGCCGAGCAGGTGATGCACCGCAATGCGCCGCACCGGCAGCGCGCGCATGAAGCCGCGGAGTTCCGGAAGCGCCTCCGGGACGGAGAACAGGAGATCGGGCAGGACGCAAGCGGGATCGGCGATGCGAATCCCCGCTCCGCTGCCTGGCAGGGCCGGCTTGAGGAGGAGCGGCAGCACGCCGCTCCGGCTGAGCCGCGTGGCCTCGGCAAGCACCGCGCGTTCGACGCCGCCGCCTTGATCGTGCGTGATCAACGCGACAGCGCCCGCCGCGGGCGCACGCCGCCGCCACGCACGCAGGCCAGATCGCAGCGGCACCGGCCCCACTGGTGACGGCCCGCCTCGGCGCGGTTCGTTCTCCGCGCCGCGTGGTGACAGCGGCGAGCCGAGCAGCTCGCGTCCGTGCGCCCTCACCCGCACCAATCCGGCCGGGAGCACCTGCTGGCGCGCCTGGACGCCGGGCGGTCCCACGATCACCGCGCCGGTTTCCTCCCACCCGCACCAGCCGGGAAAGCCGGCCGCGGCAGCGATGGCATCGGCGAGCGGGGCGAGATTCGCCGGCAAGACATGCCGCGCCAGCGCCTGGGCGAGCGCCGCCGCCGCTTGCTTGCTCTGTCCGCGCCGCCGATGCGCGGCCGCGAGCGCGAGCCAGGCCGCGCCGATGTCGTGGCGCGCCACGATCCCCGCAAGCAGGCGCGCGGCGCGCGCATCGTCGCGACCAAGCAGCGCCTCGGCCAGCGCCAGCGCGAAGACCGGATCGGCGGGGAAATAGCGGTGCGCGCGATCGAGCCAGCGGATGCGCTCGGCCGGTTCCGAAGCGGCGCGGCCCCGCTCATAGGCCGCCTGGGCGAGGATCGAACGATCCTCCGCCTCCTGCCCAAGAAGTGCGGTGTCAGATCGCAACCGCCGTCACCGGAGTTAACTGAATAGCGTCGCCATCAAGGCTATCAAGCGGCTATGGATCATGTGATGAAACTGCTTTCGGAATGAGTTCTCCCAAGGGTTCCTTGGATTCACCGTCGACTGGGATGATCGCTACGACGAGAACGCGCCGCTTTATCGCCAGATTTCGCGCGGCGATCTCATCTTGCATCTGAGCGAACATCATTTGAGTTTCGCCCGCCGCAGGCGGCAATTTGGGCGATCATCATCCCGCCGCGTCACGCCGATGGGAAGCCAAAGGAGAAACGCGTGCGTTATTTTTTTCCCACCCTTGCCGCCCTCACCCTGGCGCTGGCGCCTGTCGCCCACGCCGGGAGCATCGGCACCGGCACGACCACGCTCGATTATAGCGGCCAGATCGTCACAGATACCGTAACCAGCGCCGGCTACTACCAGATCGCGGCGACCGGCGGCGGCGGCGGGGCTAGCCTGGTGGGAGGCAACCCGGGCGGTGGCGGGGCGAGTGTGGGCGGCGATTTCAGCCTCGCGGCCGGCGAGACCTTGCGGATTCTCGTGGGCGGCGGCGCGAGCTTTGGCGGCGGCGGCGGCGGAGGCGGAGGCGGCGGAAGTTACGTCGCCGAGATCTCCGGGCAGACGCTCTCGCCCCTCGTGATCGCGGGCGGCGGCGGTGGTAGTGGTTTTGTTGCCGGTTCCGGTGGCGCCGGCCTCGGCGGCAATGGTTCCGGCGGCAGCGGCAACGGCGATGCCGGCGGGGGCGGCGGGTTCTTGGGCAATGGCGGCTCGGGGATATCCGGGGCGGGCGGCGCGAGCTTCGTCAATGGCGGCGCCGGTGGCGGATCACATACCGGCGCCGGGTTCGGCGGTTTTGGCGGCGGCGGCGGCGCAGGAGGTGCGACTGGTGGCGGTGGTGGCGGCTATAACGGTGGTAATGCCGGGCTTAGCAGCGGCGCTGGCGGCACGTCGTTTCTCGCGAGCAGCGTTCTCGCCGGCACCGCCAGCGTGACCCCGGGCGCGGCCGGGATCGATTTCGGCGCCGGCCCCAACGGCCTCGTCACTTTCGATCTCATCAAGGCGACCCCGAGCACCAGCGTTCCCGAGCCAGGATCGCTCGCGCTGCTTGCGACTGGCGCCGGGCTTCTTGCCCTCCGCCGCCCGCGGCGCCAACGCTGAGCGGTTCGCCGGCCTCATCGAAGAGGCGCGCAAAAATCAGATGCAGGTCGTCATCGCCGAGGCATCGCTCTTTAACGACCAAACAGTTGCACGAATGGGGGCCGCCCTCGGCGCCCCAGTTGGCGACGTAGCGCTTGTGAATATCAGCTCAGAACTGATCGCAATAAATCCCGACATTGCCTGTGTGCGGCCCGGAGTGGCGCATGCCACCTAACTAAGCGATCCTATTCGGAGACTACCTCCGGCTTCTCCGGCGCGGGCCCCAGGGAAGCAGGCGCGAGCGCCGCTAATGGCTGGCGACCCTGGCCGCCGGCACCTCCTGGCCATTGTCCGCCGCAGCCGGGGCCGGCGGCAGGGCGGCGAGATCGCCGCGCGCCTCGGCAAGCCCCTGCGCGGCAGCCTTCTCCAACCACAGCCGGGCCTGCGCCAGATCGCGCTCACCGGCGAGCGCCCGGGCGAGATAGCGGCCGAGCATCATCTGCGCGTAGGGATGGCCGCGCTCGGCGCCGGCGCGGAACCAGCGCTGGGCGACCGCGCGGTCGGTCGGCACCTCGTGCCCGCCGCCCCACATCGCCCCGGCGGCGAACATCGCCCCCACATGGCCCCGCCCGGCCGCGCGCTCGAACAAGGCAAGCGCCGCCGGATGATCCTTCGCGCCGCCGCGCCCGTTCAACAGCAGCTCGGCCAGCGCGACCTCCGCTTCGACCATGCCCTGCTGGGCGGCCTTGGCGATCCATTCCCGCCCGGCCTCCGGGTCGGCATCGACCCCGCGCCCCTCGAGCAACATGCGGCCGTACCAGTATTGCGCGTTGACGATCCCGTCGGCGGCCTTGCGAAGCCACTCGGCCGCCTTACGCTCGTCGCGCTCGATCCCGACGCCCTCGGCGAAGCAGACGCCGAGATTGAAGGCCGCCACCAGGTCGCCGGAGGCGGCGGCCTGCTCGAACCATTCGCGCGCCTTCAGCTCGTCGCCCGGCTCGCCAGCGCCCTTGCGGACGAGATTGGCGAAATCGACCTGCGCCTGCGCATCACCCGCTGCGGCGGCGAGGCGGAACCAGTGCGCTGCCTCCCGCTCGTCGCGCGGCACGCCAGCGCCGGTGAGATAGAGCATCCCGAGGGCGCGCGCGGCCCCCTTGTGGCCGGCGTCGGAAGCGCGGCGGAACCACATCGCCGCCTCGGCATAGTTGGGCGGCAGCGCGCCCCCCTTGGCGTAGAGGTCGCCCACCAGCGCCGCCGCCTCGGGGTCGCCGGCGAGCGCGGCCTTGCGAAGCCAGGTCTCGCCCTCCACTTGGTTCGCCCGCACGCCGCGCCCTTCCATCAGCGCGAGCCCGTAGCGCGCCTGGGCGGAGCGATGCCCCCGCTCGGCAGCGCGCTGGTAAAGCTTCACCGCGGCCTCGGGATCGCGCGGCACGCAAAACCCGCGGTCGGTGATCTCGGCAAGCAAATAAAGCGCGGTCGGCAGCTCGACATCGGCCGCCTTCCTAAGCCAGGCGACGATCTCGCGGTTGCGCGCCTCGTCGTTGCCGGCGTTCTCCTGGCCGAGCGCGAGCGCGTAGCCGAGCGCGCCCTGCGGGCAGCCGGCCTCGGCCGATTTGCGGTACCATTCGCGCGCCGTCGGAAGGTCGCGCAAAGACTCGGGCCCGGAGGTGAGCAGGTAGCCGAGCAGCGCCTGGCCGTCGGCCGAACCCCCTTCGGCCGCGCGCCGTGCCCACTTCGCCGCGGTCTCCATATCGGGCGCCGCAGGGGAGGCATTGGCGGAAAAGAGCCGCGCCGCCGCCGCGCCCTGGTGCAGCGTCTCCACCGCGCCGACGATGCCGTGCAGATAGAGCGTGGCCAGCGTCGCCTGCGCCTCGACGAATCCCCGCTCGGCCGCCTTCTCGAGCCAGCTCACCGCATCCGCGCGACTCACCGGGACGCCCGATCCCTCCAGATAGCAGCGGCCGACCCGATACTGCGCCTCCGGCAGTCCGGCCCGGGCCGCGCGCGAGAACAGGCGGAAGGCGCGCCCGGTGCGGCCGGCCTCGGCGCACTTGATCCCGCGCCGCAGCGCGGCCTGGGGTGAGATCAGCCGCTCAGTCAGCGACACCGGAGCGCCTCACGACGGCTCCCGCATCGCATCGCTGGTGATCGGCAGCACGCGGTCAAGGAGATAGGAGAGCACGGTCTGCTTGCCGACCTTGATGTCCGCCGTCACGGGCATCCCGGGGATCAAGTGGAACCCTTCGGGCGTGCCGTGCAGGTCGACCTTATCGATCGTGACCCGGGCCTTGTAATAAGGCTCCAGCGTGTTGTTGGGCAGCGGCACGTTGCCAGGCGTCGCATTCTGCTGCTGGTCCATCGCCGTGAAGCTATTGGCGCTGATGGTGCGGATCGTGCCGTGCGCCAGCCCGTAGCGGGTGAAGGGGAAAGTGTCGAACTTGATCGCCACCGGATCGCCGACCCGCACATAGCCGTCATCGTTGCCGGCGATGTTCGCCTCGACCTCGAGCGGGGCGTCGGCCGGCATCAGCGTGATGAGCTGCTGGCCGGGCTGCACCACGGAGCCCACCGATATCTTGGCGACCGTTAATACTGTGCCGTCGCGGTCCGCGCGCAGCTCGACAAGCTGCTGGTGGAGCTGCGCCTTGTTGAGCTGCTGGCGCGCATCGGAAAGCTTCTGCGTCGCATCGGCGAGCTGCTGGGAGATGTCGGCGTGCCAGCTCTGCACATAGGCATCGCGCTCGGCGACCTGGGCGGCGAGGTCGCGCGCGCCTTGCTGCGCCTGCTCCTCGGCGGACTGCATGTTGCGTTCCATCTCGGCGGTGTTGTCCATCGCCGCCAGCGTGTTGAGCTTGCTGCCGACATAGGCGCGCTCGGAATCCCGCCGCATCGCCTCGACCTGCTTGGCGACCTGGAGCCGCTCGGCGAAGCCCTTGGCGTCGCTGTTGGCACGCCGGATCTGATCGACCAGGCTGTCGATCTTCTCCTGGTAGTTGCGGATCTTGTAGTCGTATTCCGCCTTCTTCTGGGCGAAGATCGCCGCCTGCAAGGCAAGATCGGGCTCGGTGCCGCTATAGGTGAAGTCGCGCCCGTCGGCTTCCGCCTGCAGGCGCGAGACCTGGGCCTGGAGCGAGGAAACCTGCGCGACCAGCGAGCTCACGTCGGCCGCGGCGAAGGTTGGATCGAGCCGGGCCAGCACCTGCCCGGCATGGACCTGCTCGCCCATGTGCACGTCGATCGAGCGGACGATCGAAAGATCATAGGGCTGCACGACCAGCGTGGGCGCACGCGAGACCACCTCGCCCCTGGCCGTGACCACCTGATCGACGGGGATCAACCCGGCAGCGAGGGCAAGCGCGGCGAACATCGAGGCGATCACCCAGGTCATCCGCTTCGCGATGGGCGGAATGGGCGTCGCCATCACGCCGGTCGTCGGCGACTGAAACTCCAAAATCACCGGCAAGGCCGGATCGTCGTGCCGCACCGCCGGGAGATTCTTGGTCATCGGCTCAGTCTCCCTGGATCAGCGCAGGTGCGGGCGCGCTTCCGCGCGCCGGATGGGCGTCCATGTGACGGGTCTGCTGCGCCCAGAGCTGGCGATAGGCGGAGCAGCGTTCCAGCAGCGTGCGGTGCGGGCCGATATCCTCCACCTTGCCCTTTTCGAGCACCAGGATCTGATCGCACTCGGTGAGCGAGGAAAGGCGGTGCGAGACGATCACCATCGTCCGTCCCTGCGCGATCCTGAGCAGGTTGGCGTTCACCAGCGCCTCACTTTCGGGATCGAGCGCGCTCGTCGCTTCATCCAGGATCAGGATGCGCGGATCGGTGATCAGCGCGCGCGCGATGGCGAGCCGCTGCCGCTGACCGCCCGAGAGATTGGGCGACCCTTCCTCGATATAGGTCTCGTAGCCGTTCGGCATCCGCTCGATGAATTCCTCGGCGCCGGCAAGGCGCGCGGCGCGCACCACGTCGTTCAGCGTGAGGCCGGGGCGGCCGGCGATGATGTTCTCGCGGATCGAGCCGCGGAACAGGAAGTTCTCCTGCAAGACGACGCCGAAGCTCTGGCGCAAGTGGCGCAGATTGATCTCGCGCAGATCGCCCCCGTCGATCTTCACGAAGCCCGAGTAGTCGCGGTTGATACCCTGCAGGAGCCGCGTAATGGTGGACTTGCCGGAACCGGAGCGGCCGACAATGCCGAGCATCGTGCCGGCAGGGACGCTGAAGCTCACCCGGTCGAGCGCCGGGGTCTTGGTGCCTGCGTACTGGAAGGTCACGTCGTCGAACGTGATCGCGCCGGCGAAGCGCGGACGCAGCCCGCCCGAGGCGGCGTCGGCCTCCAGCGGCCGGTTCAGCACCGAAGCCGCCTCGCCAATGGAGGCGGCCGCTTCCTCGTAATCCTCGATCAGCCGCGCCATGCTGACGAGCGGCTGGCTGACCCGCTGCGACAGCATCATGAAGGCGAACAGCGAGCCGACGAGATAGCCCGTGGTGTCGTTCATCGCCAGGTAGGCGCCCAGCATGATCGTGCCGAGCCACATGAACCGCTCGATCGGCGTAACCAGCGTCTGCGGCCAGTTGGCGAGCTTGCCGAAGGCGAGGCGCCAGCGGGAGGATTCCGCCACCCGCTCGTCCCATAGCGCCTTGCGCGCGGGCTCGAGCGCCAGCGCCTTGACCGTCTTGACGCCGAAGATCGTCTCGCCGAGCGCCGCGTTGCGCGCCACCTCAGCCTCGATCACGCGCTTGAAGACGATGCGCATCGGCCGCAGGAACGCCAGGATGATCAGTAGGATTATGCAGGCGCAGGCGACCACGATCCAGGCGAGCGTCGCGCTGAGGTAAAAGAGGAACGGCAGCAGCACGATCAGCGTGAAGCAGTCGAGCATCGTCGTCAGCAAACGGCCGGTCAGGAACTCCCGCACCTTGTTGATCTGGTTGACCCGGTGCATGGTCTCGCCGGCCGGATGCCGCTCGAAATAGTCGAGCGAGAGGCGCACCAGGCGGTTGAACATGTGCAGATTAAGGCGCGCGTCGATGCGTGTGCCGATGTAGACGATGATCAACCGGCGCGCGAAGCCGAGCAAAGTCTCGTAAAGCACGAACACGCCGAGGATCAGCGACAGCAGGACAAGCGTGGAGACGCTGTGATGCGTCAGCACCTTGTTGACCACCGTCATCACCAGGAACGGCGGGAAGATGGTCAGGAAGCTGATAGTGATGGAGGCGATGCCGATGTCGCGCAGCGACTTCTTTTCGGTCAGCACGAGCTTGGCAAGCCAGCCGAGCGAGAACGGCGCATCGACCTCGGCGAAGCCGCGGTTGGCGCGCACGAGCAGCGCCTCGCCCGACCACACCTCGGCGAGCCGCATCTCGTCCACCGCGACCGCCGGCTCGCCCTCAGGCGCCATCGGGTCGCGGATGAATACCACCTTGTGCTCGGAGTTGGAGCCGATCAGCAGGCCGGCGCCGCCATCCTTAAACAGCAGCACGACCGGGCCGGTCTCGCGCAGGCGCATCAGGTGGCGCCAGCGCATCCTGAGCGCCCGCCCCCACAGGCCGGACGCCTGCACCCAGGCGGCGAGCGAGGCAGCCGACGGTATTTCGGTCAGCTCGATGCTGCGGAACTCCTCGGGCGCCAGCTCCATCCCATAGTAGCGCCCGGCCATGATGACGGCCTGCAGGCGCGGATGGGCGGGCGAGCGATCGCGCCGCGTCTGCGTGCTCGTTGCCGAATCGGTCGGAGGCAGGTCCTGCGACAGCGAACCCGTAGTGCGATGATGGGAATCGTCCACGCGTTCTTCCTTCTAGCGCGCCGGCGGATGCCGGGTGTCTTGCTCAGCCGAGGCTGTGAGAAGCTCGCCCCCGTGCTTGGGCGCCCCGCACATGCCTTAGCATGATCGCGCAAAAAACCGCCGGTCACAGAAGACGGCGGGCAGACGGCGCCTCGGCGTTTATGGCACAAGCCATCGATCACGGGAAAGAGATTCCGCGGCGCCCGCGCCTGATCCGCGCGCGTCACGGACGGAGACAATCGGAGTTGATATGGCCCCAGCAAAGCAGGACAGGCACGGCGCCTTCGTTCCCGGCGAGCCGATTGCGTGCGCGCCGCTCGGCAGCGGCCGGCTTTCGGGACTGCGCTTCGCCGCGAAGGACGTGTTTGCGGTCGCCGGCCGGGTGACGGGCTACGGCAATCCCGACTGGCAGCGCACGCACGATGTGGCGCCCGCGCACGCGCCGTTGATCACCACGCTCTTGCAGGCAGGCGCGGAACTCGCGGGCGTGACGAAGACGGTCGAGCTCGCCTGGGGTATGACCGGCATCAATCCCTGGCAGGGCACGCCGATCAACCCGGCCGCGCCGGATCGCTTGCCCGGCGGTTCGAGCTGCGGATCGGCCGCAGCCGTCGCCGGCGAGAGCGTCGATTTCGCGCTCGGCACCGATACCGGCGGGTCGGTGCGGGTGCCCGCCAGCTATTGCGGGATTTTCGGCATCCGACCGAGCTTCGGCGCGGTGAGCGCGGCCGGGGTCTGCCCGCTGGCGCCCAGCATGGACGTCCCGGGCTGGTTCGCGCGCCAAGCCGCGGTGCTGGCCGAGGTCGGCGAGGCGGTGCTTGCGCTCGAAAGGCTCAGTGTGTCCGGCCCCCTCCTGCGGCTGGAGGAGGCCTGGGTCGGCGCGCAGGCGCCGGTCGCCGAGGCGCTGCGGCCGGCGATGGCCCGGCTCGAGAAGCTGCGCGGGCGAACGATCGGCATCCGGCTACTGCCGGAGGGCGTCGATGCGGTTTACGACCATTTCCGCACCGTCCAGGCCGAGGAGGCGTGGGCGACGCTCGGCCCGTGGGTGGAGAGCACCGGACCGAAGCTTGCGCCCGACGTCGCCGCCCGGGTCGCGGCGGCCCGCGCGCTCGATCCCGAGGCGGCGGCAGCCGGGCGCGCCTTTCGCCGCACGCTGCGGGCCCGCATCCGCCCGCTGCTCGCCGGCGGGGCGATCCTGCTGGCGCCGACCTCCCCCTGCCCCGCTCCGCTGACCGTTGCCGGCGACGAGGAGCTGGAAGCGGTGCGGCAGGCGACGATCGGGATCACCGCGGTTGCCAGCCTGTGCGGGCTCTGCGAGGTCACGCTGCCGGCGGGCAAGGTGGCCGGGGCGCCGGTGGGCCTCTCGCTGATCGCCGGGCCGGGGCGCGACCGCGGGCTGCTTGCCTTTGCCTGCGACGCAGCCGATGTGCTCGGCTTGCCGGTCTGAAAAAGGGAGCCCGCTTTGGACATCCGAGACGCGAGCGAGACCGATCTGCCCGAGATCCAGTCGATCTACGCCCATCACGTGCTGCACGGCACCGGCACGTTCGAGGAGGTGCCGCCCTCGCTCGAGGAGATGACGGAGCGGTTCCGCAAGGTGCGCGCGCACGGCTGGTCCTGGCGCGTCGCGGCCGATGCCTCGGGCGTGCTCGGCTTTGGCTATTATACGCAGTTCCGCGACCGCACGGCGTATCGGTTCACGGTCGAAGACAGCATCTATGTGCGCGACGACGTGCGCGGCCAGGGCGTCGGCAAGGCGCTGGTGCGCCAGCTCATCGCCGATGCCGAAGCGTCCGGGATGCGGCAGATGATCGCGGTGATCGGCGATTCAGAGAACACCGGCTCGATCGGCGTGCACGCAAGCCTCGGTTTCACGATGTCCGGGACGATGCGCGCCATCGGGCTCAAATTCGGGCGCTGGCTCGATGTGGTGACGATGCAGCGCGCGCTCGGTCGCGGCGCGCACGATGTTCCGGCGGGCTGACCGCGCCTCGCCCGCGCAGTGGCCGAGGAAGCGCATCACGGCGGCCATGTCGCTGGGCGCGGCGAACAGCTCGGCGGCGGCGCTGCCGGTCCAGAGCCTGAGCTCGGAGCGGAACGCCTCGGTCATCGCTTCGGCCTGGCGGCGGGAGAACCGCTTTTCCAGGCGGTTGACGAAACCGAGCTGATCGAAAACCACGCTCACCGTCGCCTCCGACGCCGAGCCTGGACGGCAAGCACGTGAGTGGTTGCCGCCTTCGGACGATCCTTGCGCCTCCGGTCCGGGACGGCTAGGCGGCAAGCATGTTCGCGCTGGCAGACCATCGCACTTCGGTTCGCACGGAAATCGTCGCCGGGCTGACGACGTGGCTGACGATGGCCTATATCATCGTCGTCAACCCGGCGATCCTCGCCGACTCCGGGATCGACCACGGCGCGGCGTTCGTCGCCACGTGCGTCGCCGCCGCGATCGGCTCGACGCTGATGGGCGTCATCGCCAACCTGCCACTCGCGCTCGCGCCGGGCATGGGGCTCAACGCCTATTTCACCTACACGGTGGTGAAGGGCATGGGCGTGCCGTGGCAGGCCGCCCTCGGCGCGGTGTTCATCTCCGGCGTGCTCTTTTTGCTAATCTCGGTGTTCCGCGTCCGCGAATGGCTGATCAACGCCATCCCGCTCTCGCTCAAGCTCGGCATCGGCGCGGGCATCGGCCTGTTCCTCGGGCTGATCGGGCTGCATGACATGGGCGTTGTCACCGGCAACCCGGAGACGCTGGTCACACTCGGCGATCTCCGCAGCGCGCCGGTGCTGCTCTCGTGCGTCGGTTTCCTGATCATGGCGGGGCTGGCGGCGCGCGGGTTTCCGGGCGCGATCCTGGCAGGCATTTTGATCGTCGCGGCGATCGGAGTGCCGCTCGGGCTCACCAAGTTCAACGGCGTCGTCGCGATGCCGCCCTCGCTCGCGCCGACCTTCCTGAAACTCGATCTGCACGCCGCCGCCACGCTCGGCATCCCGGCGGTGATCTTGACCTTCTTCCTTGTCGATGTGCTCGACAATGCCGGCACGTTGATCGCCACCACGCACCGCGCCGGCCTGCTGCGCCCCGACGGAACGGTGCCGCGCCTGCGCGAGGCGCTGCTGGCCGATTCGGGCGGCGCGATCATCGGCTCGGTGCTCGGGACCAGCACGACGACGAGCTATATCGAGAGCGCGGCGGGCATCGAGGCGGGCGGGCGCACGGGGCTCACCGCCGTCACCGTGGCGGCGCTCTTTCTGCTCGCGCTCTTCTTCGCCCCGCTGGCGACCGCGATCCCCGGCTTCGCCACCGCGCCCGCACTTGTCTTCGTCGCCTGCCTGATGGCGCGGGCGCTGGGCGACGTGCCCTGGAACGACATGACGGAGGCGGTGCCGGCGGTGATCCTGGCCATCGCCATCCCTTTCACCTTTTCCATCGCGACCGGGATCGGGATCGGCTTCGTGGTTTATTGTGTGGTCAAGTCCGCCGCGGGCCGGCCGCGCGCGGTTGCGGGAGCCGTGTGGGTGATTGCCGCTGTTTCGCTGCTCCGGTTCGCGATCGAGTGAGCAACACGCTCTGCATCAAACCGAGACTGTAGAGCGGATCAGCTTTAGGATTGCCCGAAAATCTTCACGACCTTGCGGAAACGCCGAGGCCCCCTCACTTCGCGATCATCACGTCCGACGCCTTAATCACGGCGATCGCCTCGTCGCCCACCTTCAGCCCGAGATCGTCGATCGCCTCGTTGGTGATGGAGGCAAACACCTCCACCCCGCCGCCGATGTCGAGGCGCACATGCCCGGTCGTCTGCCCCTTCTGGATGGCAACGATCTTGCCCTTGATCTGGTTACGCGCGCTCAGCCGCATGTCATGCTCCGCTCGCTGTGGTCGTCCGACGGTAGCGGATCGGGTGCTACGGAGGAAGTTCGTAGCCGATCGCCGACTCGATTTCGATCGTCCGCCGCACCGCGTCCCGCGCCATCATGCGCGCATGGTGGGCGCTCAGGCCCGGGAACTCGCCCGGCGTAAGACCGAGCGAGCCACGAAAGCGCCAGAACAGCCGGAACAAATGGATGTCGGCGATCGAGTAGTGGCCGAGCGCCCATTCGCGGCCTCCGAGCTTTGTCTCGGCGATGGCCCAGACCTGCCGCGCATGATCGATGCCCTGGCGGCGGGCGGGATGGATCTCGGCGGCGATGAACGACATCCAGGACAAGGTTCGCGCCTCGGCCTCCGCGTCGCCCTGGGGCAACAACCCGGCGGCCGGGAAACGCCGCGCCAGATAAAACAGGATGGCGGCGACTTGCGTGAGCGGGCGGCCCTCGATCAGCAACACGGGTACCCTGCCCTCCGGGTTGATCGCCAGGAACGCGGGCGCGCGCGTCTCCCCGCGGGCAAGGGAGAGCGGGTGCGCTTCGAACGCCGCGCCCACCTCGTGCAGCGCGATGTGCGGCGCCATCGAGCTTGCGCCCGGCGCGAAGTAGAAGCTCAGCATGGGCAAGAGTTAGTCGGCGCCGCAGCGGCGATCAATGCGCGTCGGCCTGCGGCGCCTTGGGCGGCGCGACCTTCCGCAACAGTGGGATGAGCGGCGCCGTGAACAGGAACGCGAGCATGACGGTGCGGAAGGCGTCGGCATAGGCCATCGTGGACGCCTCGCGATAGGCAATGGCGCGCAACTGCTCGAGCGCGGCGAGCGCGCCCGAGGGCGCGGATCCCAACTCGACAGTCAGGCGTGCACCCATCTCAGCGAGCATCTGGCGCATGGCGCCGTTGGCCGGCGTGAGCGTGGAGGCGATGTCGGTGAAGTGGTGGTTGGTGCTGTCGTTCAGCACCGCCCCGCACACCGCGATCCCCACCGCGCCGCCGAGGTTCCGCATCATGTTGAAAAGGCCCGAGGCGTATTTGAGCCGCGCCGGCGGCAGGCTACCCAAGCCGAGCGAGACCGCGGGCGCGGTGACGAACACCTGCGGCAGGCCGCGCAGCACCTGCGGAAGAAGAAGCTGCTCGCCGCCCCAGTCGCTGGTGATCCTCGTGTAGCTCCACATGGCGAGGCCGAAGCTCGCGAACCCGGCCAGCATCAGCCAGCGCAGATCGACGCGCCGGCCGAGCGCGACATAGATCGGCACGCCGATCACCGCGGCGATGCCGGTGGAGAACACCGCCACTCCGGTCTGCCAGGCGGAGAAGCCGCGCACATAGCCGAGAAAGAGCGGTGTCAGGTAGATGGTGGTGAAAATACCGATGCCGCTGACGAAAGAAAGGATGCAGCCGATCAGGAAGTTGCGGTTGCGGAGCGCGCGCAGATCGACGACCGGATTGGTCACGCTCAGGCTGCGGATCACGAACAGCGTGCAGGCGACGGCGGCGACCCAAGCGCACAGCCGGATCGTGGAATCGTCGAACCAGTTCCAGCGGCTGCCTTCCTCCAGCACGTATTCGAGCGGGCCGAGCGCGAGGGCGAGCAACGCGATCCCCGCATAATCGGCATCGGCGAGCAGCGCGAGGTCGGGCTTGTCGATATCGACGAGCACGGCGACGCCGGCGGCGACCAGCAGGCCCGGGATCAGGTTCACATAGAACAGCCACTGCCAGCTCAGCGTGTCGGTGATCCAGCCGCCGATCACCGGCCCGAGCGTCGGCGCCATCGAGGCGATGGTGCCGACCACGGCGGCGGCATAGACGCGGCGCGGGCCTTCGAAGAAATGGAAGGACGAGGTGAACACGGTCGGGATCATCGAGGCGCCGAGCACGCCTTGCAGGGCGCGGAAGGCAATCATGCTGTTGATGCTCCACGCCAGTCCGCACAGCATCGAGGCCGCAGTGAAGCCGAGCGCCGAGCCGGCGAACAGCCAGCGCGTGGAGAACACGCGCGTCAGCCAGCCGGACAGCGGGATGACGATGATCTCCGCAATCAGGTAGGCGGTCTGCACCCAGCTTATCTGATCCTGCGCCGCCGACAGCCCGCCGCCGATGTCGGCGAGCGAGGAGGCGACGATCTGAATGTCGAGCAGAGCCACGAACATGCCGACGCACATCACGGCGAACGGCAGGACGGCGCGGACGTTCATTGGCCGGCGCGCCGCGTATCGACGCTGACATAGGCCGAAAGGCCCGGACGCAGCGCGCCGAGTTCGGCGGCATCGCCCTCGAGCGCGATCCGCACCGGCACGCGCTGGACGATTTTGGTGAAGTTGCCGGTCGCGTTCTGCGGCGGGATGACACTGAACACCGCCCCCGTGGCGGGCGAGAGGCTGTCCACATGGCCGTGGAACACGCGGCCGGGCAGCACGTCGGCGACGATGGTTGCGGGATCGCCCGGCTTCATGCGCGCGATCTCGTCCTCCTTAAAGTTGGCGTCCACCCACAAGCCCTGCGCCGGCACCAGCGAGAGCAGGTTGGTCCCGGCCGAAACATAAGCGCCGACCTGCGCGGAGCGGTTACCGATCCACCCCGCGACCGGCGCCGTAATCGCGGTGTAGCCAAGATTGAGATGTGCGGTGCGGAGGTCGGCCTCCGCCTCCGCCGCATCCGCCTTGGCGGCGGCGATTTCCGTATCGAGCACGGCAAGCTGCTGAGCGGCGGCGCGCAGCGCGGCCTGGGACGCGGCGACGGCGGCGGCGGCAGCGCGCTCGCCGGCGAGCGCCTTCTCGGCGTTCTGGCGCGAGCCGGCAGCGGTGGCGGCGAGCACCCGGTAACGTTGTTCGTCCTCGGCGGCGAATGCGGCCTCGGCCTGTTTCGCGGTGAGATCGGCCGCGGCGCCGGCGATCAGCGATTGCTGCATCACACGGCGCGCCTGGAGCGCGGCGAGGGCCGCCTGCCGGGACTCCAGCACCGCCCGCGCATGGGTCAGCGCCGCCTCCTCGTCCGCGGGATCGAGGCGCACGAGCAGTTGGCCAGCGGCGACGCGCTGGTTGTCGGCGACGGACACCTCGGCGACGAAGCCCGCAATGTGCGGGGCGATCGGCGTGACGTTGCCGCCCACATAGGCGTCATCCGTCGTTTCGATGAAGCGTCCGACGCGCCAGTAATGATCCGCATAGAGGCCGGCGCCGGTCAGCGCGGCGAGGCCGAGGGCGGCAAGAGCGAGCCGCTTGCGCGAAAGCCGCGCGGTCGGGCGCGCGCCGACCGGCGGTGCGAGGTCACGCGCGAGTGTCTGGCCGCTCATGGCCGCTGCTCGACGGCGCCATGGCGGGCGCGTGTGCGCGCGTCGGCGGCAGGGCCGGGAACGGTGCGGAAGGCGCCCGCCGTGATCGGTTTGCCGGACGTGCGATCGACCAGCACCGGATCGGCCGGCTGGCCGGTTTCAGCATCAACCAGCAGCACGCTCGGCCCCTCCGGGGCAAAATGCCGGTTCCCCCAGGCGAGCAGCGACAACAGCACCGGGCGGAAATCACGCCCGCGCTCGGTCAGTACATATTCATAGCGCGGCGGACGATCGCTGTATCGCCGCCGTTCCAGCAGGCCGCCTTCGACCAGGGCATTGAGGCGCCGCGCCAGCATGTTGGGCGCGATGCCGAGGTTTTCCTGGAACTGGTCGAACCGCGTCAGGCCGTGGAAGGCATCGCGCAGGATCAGGATGCTCCACCATTCGCCGACCCGCTCCAGGCTGCGCGCGATCGGGCACTGCATGTTGCCGAAGCTGGTCCGGTGCATAAGAGGTCTCGCGTGGCTTTCAGGATGCTATCTAGTGACTTCTATAATGCAAGTCAACGGTGAAAAATAGGGCTGCGCGACGCTCTGCGGCCGCCCGGCTCGTTCTGCGCCTGACGCCTCAGCGCTGCTGGGGGAAGGTGGCGAAGCCGGGGCGGGGCCTCTCGGCGCGGGCGCTCAGCGCTAATAGGATCGCGCAGCACGCGCTATGGAGGCGCGGCTTCAGCCCGTGCCGTCCCGAAATCCTCCGCGAGGCCCCGCAATGCGGTTCGCAATCGCCTTCCTGGCCGCAACGATGCTGCTCGGCGCGGCCTGCCCCGCGTTGGCGCAGCAGGAGATGATCTACACCGCTTCCAAGCTCGTCTCGTCGCTTTTGCCGACGGTGGTGAACATCACCTCGTTCGTTCCTCAAGCCGGCAACGAGGGGAAAGCCGGTTCGGAGCCGACCCTGATGGCGACGCAACGGCGCGACCTAGGCTCGGGGTTCGTGATCGACCGCAAGGGAACCATTGTGACGAACTTCCACGTCGTCGAGGGTGCGAGCGACATCGTGATCACCTTCTCGGACGGCGATCAGGCGCACGCCACCCTGCGCGCGGCCGACCGGCTCGCCGACATCGCGATCCTCGATGTCCGCAGCGCCGAGAAGCTCACGCCGGTGCGCTGGGCGAACGACGATGATCTGCATGTGGGCGATCCGGTCATCGCCATCGGCAATCCGCTCGGTGTCGGCATGAGCGTGACCTCGGGGATCGTCAGCGCGCTCAACCGCAACATCATGGCGACCCCGTACGACAACTACATCCAGACCGACGCGCCGATAAACCACGGCAATTCCGGCGGCCCGCTGTTCAACCTCCAGGGTGAGGTGGTCGGCATCAACACCGCCATCATCTCGCCCACCACCGCCTTCTCCGGCCTCGGGTTCGCCATTCCTTCGCGCGACGCCCGCTTCGTCATCGGGCGGCTGGAGAAATACGGCTGGATCAAGCCCGGCTATCTCGGCGTGAAGGTGCAGCAGATCACGCCAGAACTCGCCGAAGCGCTGGGGCTGAGGAACACCGACGGCGCCATCGTCGCCGCCGTGCTGGCGGGCGGCCCCGCCGCAGAGGCGGGGCTCCAGGCGGGCGATATCGTAACCCAGTACCAGGGCCGCACGCCGACCGACGAGCGCGCCTTGCTGCGGATGATCGCCGAGACGCCGGAGGGCACGCATGTCAGCCTACGCGTGTTGCGGCGAGGCAAGCCGATGGAGCTGACGGCGATCGTCGGCCTGTTTCCGCGCCAGCGGTGGGAGAAGGTCGATCAGCCGGTGCAGATCGTCGAGAAGGAGCTGGCGGTGCCGGCCGATCTCGGCATCACGGTCGGCCCGCTCCTGGACGCCGACCGCGTGCGGCTGAACATCGCCCCGGACACGCCGGGCGTTCTCGTCACCGAGGTTGCGCCGGGCACCGACGCCGCCTGGCGCGGCCTCTCGGCGGGGCAGGCGATCGAGCGGGTGGATGATCAGCCGGTGGGCTCGCCCGACGCCTATCGTGCCGCGCTCGCGGCGGCGCGCGACAGCGGACGTCTGTTCGTCGCCATGCTGGTCGCGAGCGAGAAGCCGGTGCATCCCGGCCCGGAATGGATGGCGTTGCGGCTGCGGCCCTAGTCGCGCAGGATGCGGCGCAGAAACGGGGAAACGCGAGCATGTTCGACTTCAAGGGCAAGCGGGTGATCGTCTGCGGCGGATCGCGCGGCATCGGGCGCGCGATCGCGCTCGGCTTCGCGCAAACCGGCGCGGCCGTTTCGATCTGCGCACGCGGCGCCGAGACGCTGGAGGCCACGCGGCGGGAGATCGCCGCATCCGGCAACCCTGCGCATGCGGGCGTTTGCGACCTCGGCGACGCTGCGGCGATCGGCCGCTACATCGCCGACGCGGCGACGGCGCTCGGCGGCATCGACGTGCTGATCAACAACGCCTCCGCCTTCGCCACCGCCGACAGCGCGGAAGCCTGGGAAGCGACATTTCGCGTCGACCTGATGGCGATCATCCATGCCACCCACGCGGCGCTGACGCACCTGCGCGAGAGCAAGGGCTGCGTCGTCAACACCTCTTCCATCTCCGCTTACCGCCCGGCGCAGCGCCAGCCGCCGTACGGCGCGCTCAAGCTCGCGGCGATCCACTACACGAGCACCCAGGCGCAGATGTACGCCCGCGAGGGAATCCGCGTGAACGCGGTCGCCCCCGGCTCGATCGAGTTCCCGGGCGGCGTGTGGGACCGGCGCAAGACCGACAACCCGACACTCTACAACGCGATCTTCCGAAGCTGCCCGTTCGGCCGCCTCGGCCATCCCGAGGAGGTGGCGAACGTCGTGCTGTTCCTCGCCTCGCCGCTTGCTTCGTGGGTGACGGGGCAGACCATCACCGTCGATGGCGGGCAGATGCTCGGAGCCTGAACGATGACGCGCTTCGTCGGCGCGATCGACCAGGGCACCACCAGCACCCGTTTCATCCTGTTCGACCGCACGGGTGCGATCGTCGCCTCCGCGCAGCGCGAGCACGCGCAGATCATGCCGCAACCGGGCTGGGTGGAGCATGATCCGGCCGAGATCTGGGCGGCGGCGCGGGGCGTCATCGCCGAGGCTTTGGCACGCGCGGACCTCGGCCCGCGCGACCTCGCCGCGGTCGGCATCACCAACCAGCGCGAAACCACCGTGCTGTGGGACCGCGCGAGCGGGCACGCGGTCCACAATGCGCTCGTATGGCAGGACACGCGCGTCGATCCGATGGTCGCCGAGATGGCGCGCGAGGGCGGTCCGGACCGTTTCCGCGCTATCACCGGCCTGCCGCTCGCCAGCTATTTCAGCGCGCTCAAGCTGCGCTGGCTGCTCGACAACGTGCCGGGCGCGCGCGCGCGGGCGGAAGCGGGGGCGCTCGCGTTCGGTACGATCGACTCGTTCCTGCTGTTTCACCTCACCGGCCGGCACGCGACCGACGCGACGAACGCGAGCCGCACCCAGCTCATGAATCTCCACACGCTCGGCTGGGACGAGGCGCTGCTGTCTGCCTTCGGCATTCCGCGCGCGGTGCTGCCGGAAATCGTGGAGAGTTCCGCCGTGCTCGGCGAGGGGCGCGACATTCTGGCAGGCGTGCCGGTGGCGGGCATTCTGGGGGATCAGCAAGCGGCGCTGTTCGGACAGGCCTGCTTCGAGCCGGGTGAGGCGAAGAACACCTACGGAACCGGCAGTTTCCTGTTGATGAACACCGGTGAAAAGCCGGTCGTTTCCGGGCACGGTCTGCTGACGACCGTTGCCTGCCGCCGCGCCGGGCGCACCACCTATGCGCTCGAGGGTTCGATCGCGATCACCGGGGCGCTCGTGCAATGGCTGCGCGACAATCTGCGGCTGATCCGCACGAGTAGCGAAGTCGAACAGTTGGCGCGAAGCGTCGCCGATAATGGCGGCGTGTATATCGTGCCCGCCTTCTCCGGCCTTTACGCGCCCTATTGGCGGGCCGACGCGCGCGGCGTGATCGCCGGCCTCACACGCTATGCCGCAGCGGGGCACATCGCGCGCGCGGCGCTGGAGGCGACCGCCTATCAGGTGATGGACGTAGTGGCGGCAATGGAGCGCGATTCCGGCATCCGGCTTGCCACCTTGCGCGCCGACGGCGGCATGACGGTCAACGATATGCTGATGCAGTTTCAGGCCGACATGCTGGCAACCGAGGTGGTGCGTCCGCGCGTGTTCGAGACCACCGCCCTCGGCGCCGCCTATGCCGCCGGTCTCGCCGTCAGCTACTGGCAGGGACCGGAGGATCTGCGCGCCAACTGGGCCGCGGACCGCCGCTGGGCGCCGTCGATGGACCCGGCGCGGCGCGAGGCGCTCGCCGCCGGCTGGCGCAAGGCGGTGGAGCGATCCTTCGGGTGGGCTTAGGCTCAGTGGCGGCGGGCCAGACGCCCCGCCGGGTCCAGCCGCTACGTCACCGCCCGCAGCCTCGGGCGGCGCTCAACGGAGAGCTCCCGGTAAAGATCGAGATATTCCCGCGCCATCCGTTCGGCGCTGAAGCGTTCCTCGAAGCGGCGGCGGATCGCCGCACGCGGCAGCGCGGCGGCGCGGCTGACGGCGGCGACCGCGCTCTGCTCGTCCTCCACGACGAAGCCCGTCAAGCCCTGCTCGACGATCTCCGGCACCGAACCGCGGTTGAAGGCGATCACCGGCGTGCCCGCCGCCATCGCCTCGATCATCACGAGGCCGAACGGCTCCGGCCAGTCGATCGGCGTGAGCAGCGCCACCGCCCCGCTCAGGAAGTCGGACTTCTCGGCGTCGCCGATCTCGCCCAGCATCTCGATGTGCTTGCCATCGACCAGCGGGCGGATGCGCTCGCGCCAGTAAGCCTCGTCCACGCGATCGACCTTGGCGGCGATCTTCAACGGAATCCCGGCGCGCCGCGCGATGCGGATGGCACGGTCGGGCGCTTTCTCGGGCGCGATGCGGCCGAGGAAGGCCAGATAGGCGGGCTTCACCGGCCGCGGCGTGACGAGCCCCGTCGGCATCCCGTGATAGATCGTGCGGACGAAGTTCGCCTGCGGCAGCGGCCGGCGCTGCGCGTTCGAGATCGACACCACGGCCGCGCGCGGAAAGCGGTCGAACACCGCCGCGAGCTCCGGCAGGTCGAGCCTGCCGTGCAACGTGGTGACGAACGGCACGCGCTGGCGGCTGAACAGCGAGAACGGCATGTAGTCGAGGTGAAAGTGCAGGACGTCGAATTCCTCGGTGCGCTGCATCGCGTCCTCGAGCTGCATCAGCGCCGGCGCCAGCAAGTCCCGGACGGTGCTATCGAAGCGTAGCGCCTTGGGCCAGCCCGAGTGCAGCTCGGCCGAGGTCACGGAATCCCCGCTCGCGAACAGCGTGACCTGATGGCCCAGCCGGACCAGTTCCTCGGTGAGGTAAGAGACCACCCGCTCGGTGCCACCGTAGAGTTGCGGCGGCACCGATTCGGTTAGCGGTGCGATCTGCGCGATGCGCATTGTTCCCGGGCTCCCATTTTCGCCGGGCGGCCGGAAGCTGCCCTTGTCTGGTGGGAGTGAACGCGGGCGGTCAGGTTTTTTTGAGGCGATATTCGCCAAGGATTCGTCCAAATGAGAAGTCGGAAAGCTGAACGCGAGGGTTTCTCATTGTCCCGCCTCGTCGTCGTCTCGAATCGCGTCCCCGTCCCGACCGAGAAGGGCCCGCAGGCGGGCGGGCTCGCGGTGGCGCTCGGCGAGGCGCTGGCGCCGGGTTCGCTTTGGTTCGGCTGGAGCGGGCGCCGCGCGCCGCGACCGTCGGATGAGCCGACGGTCCTGGTGGCGGGCGGGATCACATACGCGACATTGGACCTCAGCGAGACGGAGTATCAGCGCTTTTACGCCGGCTATTCGAACAGCGTGCTTTGGCCGCTGTTGCACTTCCGGCTCGGCTTGCTGCGCTACACCGCCGAGGAATATCAGGGCTACCGCGCGGTGAACCGTCGCTTCGCCGCGACGCTCGCCCGCCTGCTGCGGCCCGGCGACCTGATCTGGGTGCATGACTACCATCTCATCCCGCTTGGCACCGAGCTGCGCGCGCTCGGCGTGAAGAACCGGCTCGGCTTCTTCCTGCACACCCCGTTCGTGCCGCCATCGATCCTGCAAACCTTGCCGCGCGATGCCGAGGCGCTGCTCGCGTCGCTCTGCGCCTATGACGTGGTGGGGTTTCACACCCGCGAGTACAAGACCGCCTTCGAGGATTGCGCCCGCGAGATGCTCGGTGCGCAGATCGACAAGGCGGGACGGGTCTGGTTCGGCACCGGCGCGGTGCTGCCGATCGTCGATCCGATCGGCATCGACCCCGACGCCTTCGCGCGCATGGCGGTTGCCGCGGAGCGGGGCAGCGAGACCCAGCGCCTGCGCCAAAGCCTCGCCGGCCGTGCGCTGGCGATCGGGGTGGACCGGCTGGACTACTCCAAGGGCCTGCCCAACCGGCTTGAGGCGTTCGGACGGATGCTCGCCCAGCACCCCGAGCACCGAAGGCAGGTGAGCCTGCTGCAGATCGCCGCCCGCTCGCGCGAGGACGTCACCGACTACCGCGATCTCGGCGAAGAGCTGAACCGGATCGTCGGTGACGTGGATGGCGAATATTCCGAGTTCGACTGGGTGCCGATCCGCTACATGACCCGCGCCGTGCGGCGTCGCACGCTCGCCGGGTTCTACCGGATCGCCCGGGTCGGGCTCGTCACGCCCCTCCGCGACGGCATGAATCTCGTCGCCAAGGAGTTCGTGGCGGCGCAGGACCCGCTCGATCCCGGCGTGCTGGTGCTGTCGCGCTTCGCCGGAGCCGCAGCGGAGATGACCGACGCGCTGCTCGTCAACCCCTACGACGTGGACGAAATTGCCGACGCGACGCATCGCGCCCTGGTCATGGGGCTCGACGAGCGGCGCGAGCGGCATCGGATGCTGCGTCAGGCGGTCTGGCACAGCACGGCGCGACGCTATTGCGAGACTTTCCTCGCTCACCTCGAGGGGCTCGACCCGCCCCGTCCCGTCCCCGCCCCGCCGCTGCCGATCCTGGCGGGCAGCCTGGATCGGCTGGGGCGCACGCCGTAGCCTCCTCCCGCCCGGAGGAGGACCGAAATACATGAGCGCTCTGCCGGTTCCGACGCTCGATCACGTCGTCGTCAACCTGCGCGACCGCATCGACGAGGGCGCGGACGTCTATCGGCGGCTGGGGTTCGCCCTGACACCGCGCGGCTATCACACGCTCGGCTCGATGAACCATCTGGCGATCTTCGGCACCGACTATCTGGAGCTGATCGCCGCCCGCCCGGGCGACCGCACCCGCGCGGAAATCCTCGAGGCGCCGCTCGGATTGAACGGGATCGTGTTCGGCACCGAGGATTCGGCCGCGGTCCACGCGGCCCTGCGCGCGGCCGGCGCGGCGGTGGAGCCGCCGAACGAGTTCTCGCGGCCGGTGGAGCTGGAGGGTGGGGCGCGGCGGGATGCGGTGTTCCGCACCGTGCGCCTGGCGCAGCAGATCATCCCGGGCGGGCGGCTGTATTTCTGCCACCATTTCACCCGGGATCTCGTATGGCGCGACGAATGGCGCCGGCACCCGAACGGCGCGGTGGCGGTCGTGCGCGCGGTGGTCGCGGCCGAGGATCCCCCCGCCGTCACCGCCTATTTCCGCACCCTGTTCGGCGCCGATGCGGTGCGCAGCGAGGCGGTGCTCGCGATGGGGGCGGCGAGCGTGGAGATCATCACCCCGGCCGCCTTGCGCGCCCAGTTCGGCGCCGCGGCGCCCGATGGCGGAGGTCGGTCTGCGTTCATGGCGGCGCTGACTTTCCGCACTCTATCGTTGGACCGCGCCGTGGCGGCGCTGCGGGCGGGCGGGATCGCGCCGCTCGAACAGGGGGAGCGCGTGCTCATCGCCGCCGCAGACGCCTTCGGCGCGGCGCTGGAGTTCCGCGAATAGCGCGCGCTTGATCACCCCCCGGAACCGACGCACATCTCTGCCGATCAAGGCAGGGGAGTTGGCGATGGACACGATCGAGCGGAGCCGCACCACCGCGGGCGCGCTAGAAGAGGCGCGGATGCTGATCGGCGGCGAATGGGTGGAGGCGGCGAACGGCGACACGCTGCCGGTGGAGAACCCCGGCAACCGGCAAATCTTCGCCAGTATTCCCCGCGGCGGCGCCGAGGACGTCGATCGCGCCGTGCGCGCCGCCGCCAAGGCGTTCCCCGAATGGAGCAAGGTGATCCCGCGCGAACGCGGGCGGATGCTGCTCCGCATCGCCGATGCGATCGAGGCGGTGAGCGAGGAGCTGGCGCGCACCATTGCGCGCGAGACCGGCAATGCGCTGCGGACCCAGGCGCGCGGCGAAGCGCGGATGACCGCCGATATCTTCCGCTATTTCGGGGGCCTGGGCGGCGAGCTGAAGGGCGAGACGATCCCCTTGGGCGAACACGTGCTGAGCTACACGCGCCGCGAGCCGCTCGGGGTGGTGGGTGCGATCATCCCGTGGAACGCCCCGGTGATGCTGGGGGCGCTGAAGATCGCGCCGGCTTTGCTCGCCGGCAATACGATGGTGATGAAGGCGGCCGAGGACGCGCCGCTCGGTGTGCTGATGATGGCGCGCATCTGCCAGGAGCATCTGCCGCCCGGTGTCTTGAACCTGCTGACCGGAACGGGCCCCGAATGCGGCGCGCCGCTGGCGGAGCACCCATTGATCCGCAAGCTCTCCTTCACCGGCTCGACGGCGGTCGGCAAGAGCGTGATGCGCGCGGCGGCGGACCGCATCGTGCCGGTGTCGCTCGAACTGGGCGGCAAGAGTCCCTCGATCGTGTTCTCCGACATCGGCACCGAGGACTGGGCGGTGGAGGGCATCATTGCCTCCATGCGCTTCACCCGCCAAAGCCAGTCCTGCACCGCGGGCTCGCGGCTCTTCCTGCACAAGAAGATTTTCGACCCGTTCCTCGCGAAACTGGAGGAGAAGACGCGCAAGCTGAAGATCGGCGACCCCTTGGACGAGGCGACCGACATGGGCGCCATCATCAACAACAAGCAATTCACCAAGGTCTGCGGCTATGTGGAGGACGGGCTGAAACGGAAGGAGGCGCGCGTGGTGTTCGGCGGCCTGCCGCCGAGGGAAGGCCCGCTCGCACAGGGCTATTTCGCCATCCCCACGGTGTTCGCCGACAGCTCCAACGACTGGCGGCTGGCGCGCGAGGAGATTTTCGGCCCGGTGCTCGTGGCAATCCCCTGGGAGGACGAGGCGGACGCGATCCGCATGGCAAACGACAGCCATTACGGGCTCGCGGCCTATGTGTGGACGCACGACATCACCAAGGGGATCGGCACCGCGCACGCGATCGAGTCGGGCTGGGTGCAGGTAAATCAGGGGCTGGGGCAGGTGCCCGGCCATTCCTATGGCGGCTACAAGCAGAGCGGGATCGGGCGGGAGTTCTCGCTCGAGGGGATGCTCGACAGCTTCACGCAGCGTAAGAACGTGACGGTGAGCCTGACGGCGCCGCCGCGGCCGGCGTAGCGGCCTCTGCGAGCGCCCGTCGCAGCGCCGCTGCCAGCTCGGCGACATGGGGCGGGCCACCAGCGCGAGGGGAGCACCGGGCAGTTCGATCGTTTCGAGCGTGCCCGCCATCCGCTGCCATACGGCCTGCTCGTCGCGCTCGCCGCGCACGGCAGCCTCTCCCGCCGGCGGGGGGCGCGGTTCGGCGCCCCCTCCTTACGCCTCTGCCGCTTGCGGCTGCGGGCGGCGCGCAGCGCCGGGTGATGAGGGCGGCGTGCGCCTCAGACCGAGAAGCTTTCCCCGCAGCCGCAGCGCGCCTTCTCATTGGGGTTGCGGAAGGTGAAGCCGGAGGCAAGCGCCTGCGCCTCGTAATCCATGATCGTGCCGATCAAGAAGAGGCTCGCTTTGCGGTCCACAAGCAAGGTCAGGCCCTTGTCCGTCACCACCTCGTCGGTCGGCGCGGGCGCGTCCGCCCAGCTCATGTCGTAGGAGAGGCCGGAGCAGCCCTTGGTCTTCACGCTGACGCGGAGCAAGCGGCCCTGCTCGCCGCCTTCGTAAAGCTTCCGCAGCCGTTCGGCGGCGGCGTCGGTGAGCCGCATCAGGGGCGGCAGTTCGCGGACCGGGCGGCTTGCGGCGGTGGTCGTGCTCATGGGCTCGATCTCGTGCCGGACTAATACATATTCAACTGCAGGCGGGCCTCGTCGCTCATCCGGCTCGGGTCCCAGGGCGGATCCCACACCGTCTCGACCTCGCATTCGGTGACGCCCGGCAGCGCCATGACCGCCTCGTGCACCTGCTCGGGCAGCTCCTGCGCGCTCGGGCAGGCGGGCGCGGTGAGCGTCATTTCCACCTTCACCTTGCCCCCCTCGGCGAGCTCGATCGCGTAGATCAGGCCGAGGTCGTAGATGTTCACCGGAATTTCCGGATCATAGACGGTGGAGACGGCGCCGATCACCGCATCCTCGGTGAGCGGCGGCGCGGTCTCGCCTTCGGGAGTCCAGGCGCCGTGGGTGGACATGTCATTCACTGCTGGCCTCCTGCGCTCCGTCGAGCGCGGCGATCAGGGCGTGCCAGGGCAAGGTCGCGCACTTTACGCGCGAAGGGTACTCGTGCACGCCGGCAAGCGGTTGCAACCGTTCGAGCGCCTCGGCGAGCGCGCCGTCGCAGGCGGGGCATCGGCCGGTGCGGGCAAGCTCGCGGAAGGCGGCGAACAGCGCGCGGGCGTCCTGCTGGCTGCGGCCCGTCACGGTCTCCGCCATCAGATCGGCGGAGGCGACCGAGATCGCGCAGCCGCGCGCCTCAAAGCCGGTGTCGGCAATGGCACCGTCCGGTCCGTATTTCAGGAACACCTGCACGCGGTCCCCGCACATCGGGTTGTCACCCTTGGCGGTGGCGTCGAACGCGGCGAGCCGGCGGCCGCGGCGCGGATTGCGGCCGTGGTCGAGGATCACTTCCTGATAAAGATCGCGCAGATCGTCGAACGTATCGGACATCAGGCGAAGAACTCCCGCACGCGGACGAGCGTATCGGCGAGCACGTCGATCTCCTCGCGCGTGGTGTAAATCCCGAAGCTGGCGCGCGCCGTGCTTTCCAGCCCGAAGCGGTGCATCAGCGGCTCGGCGCAATGGTGCCCGGCGCGCACGGCGATGCCTTGCCGGTCGAGCAGCGTCGCAACGTCGTGCGCGTGCGCGCCCGCGAGCGCGAACGACACCACGCCGCCGCGATCCTGCGCCGCGCCGAGAATCCGCAGGCCCTCGATATCGGAGAGCCGGGCGAGGGCGTGCTCCGTCAATGCCCGTTCATGCGCGGCGATGGCCTCGTAGCCGAGCGCCTGCACGTACTCGATCGCCGCTTTCAGGCCGATGCCCTCAATGATGGCCGGAGTGCCGGCCTCGAACTTGTGCGGCACGGCGGCCCAGGTCGACCGCGCGTAGGTGACGGAGGAAATCATCTCCCCGCCGCCGAGGAAGGGCGGCATCGCCTCCAGAAGCTCGCGCCGCGCCCACAGCACGCCGATCCCCGTGGGGCCGTAAAGTTTGTGGCCGGTCCAGGCGTAGAAATCGCAATCGAGCGCCTGCACATCGACCTTGCGATGCACGATCGCCTGGCTGCCGTCCAACAGCACCTTGGCACCGACGGCGTGCGCGGCGCGCACGATGCGCTCGACCGGGGTGTAGGTGCCGAGCACGTTCGACATGTGGGTGATGGCGACCAATCCCACCTTGCCGTCGGCAAGCGCGTTCTCGAACGCGGGCCAATTCAGTTCGCCCGCGTCGGTGACCGGCGCCACGCGCAATTCGATGCCGTGGCGGTCGCGCAGGAGCTGCCAGGGGACCAAATTGGAGTGGTGCTCCATCCCCGAGATCAGCACCGCCTGACCGGGACGCAGCAGCGCGCCGTAGCTGTAGGCGACGAGGTTAATCGCCTCGGTGCTGTTGCGGACGAATACCACTTCGTTGCGCTCGCGCGCGTTCATCAGCGCGGCCACGGCGTCACGCGCGGCTTCATAGGCGTCGGTGGTGCGCTCGCTCATCCAGTGCAGGCCGCGATGCACGTTGGCGTACTGGGTTTCCATCGCGGCCCGCATTGCCTCGATCACGGCGCGCGGTTTCTGCGCCGAGGCGGCGCTATCGAGGAACACCAACGGCTTGCCGCGGATCTTCTGCGCGAGGATGGGGAAGTCCGCGCGGACGCGGGCGACGTCGAGCGGGGGTGGGGGAAGGGAGTCCATCAGGCGGCACCTCCTTGCCCCCAGGCGAGGCGGACCATCACGCCGCCTCCTTGCGCCACCAGGCGTCGATCATCGCCTCCATGGCCGCGCGCGTCGGTTCGTGCGGCACGGCATCCAGGGCTTCCGCCAGGAAAGCGCGGATTAGGATGGCGCGCGCGTCGGCCTCGGGCACGCCACGGCTGCGGAGATAGAACATTTGCTCGGCGTCGAGCTCGCCCACGGTCGCGCCGTGGCTGCATTTCACGTCGTCGGCGAAAATCTCGAGCTCGGGCTTGGTGTCGATCTCGGCGTCCGGCGAAAGCAAAAGCGCCTGGCTCATCTGGTAGCCGTCGGTCTTCTGCGCGCCACGCGCGACCTCGATGCGGCCCTGAAAGACGCCGCGCGAGCGGCCCGTAAGCACGTGCTTCACCGTCTGGCGCGAGGCGCATTCCGGCGCGTTGTGCCGTACGACCGTGGTGGCGTCGGCGTGCTGCACGCCGGAAAGGAGTTGCGCCGCCGACAGATGCGCCTCTGCGCGCGCCCCCGCAAGGCAGGCGTGGATTTCGGTGCGGACCATCCGGCCGCCGAGCGTCAGCACGAAACTGTCGAGCGTCGCGCCGGCGGCGATGTCGGCCACACCGGTCGCGATGTGGAAAGCCGCGCGGGACTCGTCCTGCACGCGCAAAAGCGTCAGGTGCGCACCCTCGGCGAGCACGATGTCGGCGACCTCGTTGTGCAGATAGGTCCCCTCCCCGGCGTTGCTCAGAATCAGCACCAGCCGCGCGCCCGCGCCGAGGCGGACCACATGGCGCGGATGCACGCCCGTCGCACGGCCGGGGGCGGCGGCGGCGATGGTGGCGATCTGCACCGCGCCCGCCTCATGGCCCGCCGGGATGTCGAGCACCGCGCCGTCCTCGGCCAGCATCGTGTTGAGCGCGATCATGCGCTGCTCGGCGCGATCGGACAGGTCGGCGAGCAGCGGGCGGTCGGCGAACGCGGTGAAGAACGCGGGCGGCGCGGAGAGATCGGGGCGATAGCGGCCGTCGATGAACAAGAGGCGCGATCCTGCCAGGCGCGGGATGCCTTCCGCCACCTGGTGGTCGGCAACCGGCGACAGCGGCTCGTGGAACGCGGCTTCGGCGAGCGGGCGGAGATTGGTGTATTTCCAAGCCTCGTCGCGCCGTCCGGGCAGGCCCAGAGTGCGGAACAATTCGGCGGCGGCGGCGCGCGCGGTCGGATCGCCGGGCAGGCGCGCGCGCAGCCCCTCGTAATGGGCGAGGAAGCCGGCCACGCCCGTGGGTTCGAGCGCGCTCATGCCGCCTCCGCCGCAAGCCCGGCATAGCCCCGCGCCTCCAGCTCGCGCGCGAGCTCGGGCCCGCCCGAGCGGACGATGCGGCCGGCGGCGAGCACATGCACGCGGTGCGGCACGAGATGGTCGAGCAGGCGCTGATGGTGCGTGATGACGAGTGCGGAGAAATCGGGCGAGCGCAGCGCGTTCACCCCGTCGGCGACGATCTTCAGCGCGTCGATGTCGAGCCCGCTGTCGGTTTCGTCCAGGATCGCGAGGCGCGGGCGCAGCAGCGCCATCTGCAACACCTCGTTCCGCTTCTTCTCGCCGCCCGAGAAACCCACGTTGACGTTGCGCTTCAGCATGTCGTCCGGCATGTGCAGGCGCTTGGCTTCGGCGCGGGCCATCTTGAGGAACTGCACCGCGTCCAGTTCCGGCTCGCCACGCGTGCGGCGGATCGCATTGAGCGCCGTGCGCAGGAAGTTGGCGTTGCCTACCCCGGGCAGCTCAACCGGGGCCTGGAACGCCAGGAACACGCCGGCGGCGGCGCGCGCCTCCGGCTCCATCGCCAACAGGTCGCGGCCGTCGAACGTAACGGAACCCTCCGTCACTTCGTAGTCCTCGCGCCCGGCGAGGACATAGCCGAGGGTAGATTTTCCCGAGCCGTTCGGGCCCATCAGCGCGTGGATTTCCCCCGAGGGAACGGCGATGGAGATGCCGCGCAGGATTTCCACGCCGTTGATCCCGGCGTGCAGATTGTCGATGACGAGCGACATCAGCCGACCGACCCCTCCAGGCTGACGGCGAGCAGCTTCTGCGCCTCGACCGCGAATTCCATCGGCAGTTCCTTGAGCACTTCCTTGCAGAAGCCATTGACGATCAGGTTCACCGCGTCTTCCTCGGAAAGCCCGCGCGAGCGGCAGTAGAACAACTGATCGTCGGCGATCTTCGAGGTGGTGGCCTCGTGCTCCACCTTCGCCGCCGGATTGCGGCTCTCGATATAGGGCACCGTGTGCGCGCCGCACTGATCGCCGATCAAGAGCGAATCGCACTGCGTGTAATTGCGGGCACCCGTGGCGCGCGGCGTGATCCGCACCAGGCCCCGGTAGGTGTTGTTGGAGCGCCCGGCGCTGATGCCCTTGGAGATGATGGTGCTACGCGTGTTGCGGCCGATATGGATCATCTTGGTGCCGGTGTCGGCCTGCTGGCGGTTGTTCGTCACCGCGACCGAGTAGAACTCGCCCACGCTGTCGTCGCCCTCCAGCACGCAGGAGGGATATTTCCAGGTGATCGCCGAGCCGGTTTCCACCTGGGTCCAGGAAATCTTCGCCCGCGCGCCCCGGCAGGCGCCGCGCTTGGTGACAAAATTGTAGATGCCGCCCTTTCCTTCCGCGTCGCCCGGATACCAGTTCTGCACCGTGCTGTATTTGATCTGCGCGTCCTGAAGCGCGACCAGCTCCACCACGGCGGCGTGCAACTGGTTCTCGTCACGCATCGGCGCGGTGCAACCTTCGAGGTAGCTCACGTAGCTCCCTTCATCGGCGATGATCAGCGTGCGCTCGAACTGGCCGGTGTTGCGCGCATTGATGCGGAAATAGGTGGAGAGCTCCATCGGGCAGCGCACGCCCTTCGGGATGTAGACGAAGCTGCCGTCGGTGAAGACCGCGCTGTTCAGCGCGGCGAAGAAATTGTCGGCCACGGGGACCACGCTGCCGAGATACTTGCGCACGAGGTCGGGGTAATCCCGCACCGCCTCGCTGATCGGGCAGAAGATGACGCCCGCCTTGGCCAGCGTGGCACGGAAGGTGGTGGCGACCGAGACGCTGTCGAACACCGCATCGACCGCGATCCCCGGCGCGGCGGAAATCTCCGCCCCCGCACCCTCAACGCCCGCCAGGATGGCGCGCTCCTTCAGCGGGATGCCGAGCTTCTCGTAGGTGGCGAGCAGCTCGGGATCGACCTCATCGAGTGACTTCGGCCCGGGCTTCTTCTTGGGCGCGGCGTAGTAGTGGATATCCTGATAGTCGATCGGCGGATGCCACACCTTGGCCCAGTGCGGCTCCTCCATCTCCTTCCAGGCGGCATACGCCTTCAGCCGCCATTCAAGCAGCCAGGCGGGCTCGCCCTTGCGGTCGGAAATCAGGCGGATCGTGTCCTCGGAGAGGCCCTTCGGGGCCATCTCCATCTCGATGTCGGTCTCGAAGCCCCATTTGTACCCGGACTGGGTGACGGACTGGACGGTCTCGAGCGTTTCGGTGACGGCGGGCATTCGGGAACGCTCCGTTTATTCGGCGAGCGGCGCGGGAAAGGGCAGCGGGAAGCGGAAGCCGCGCGGCACCGAAGCCTCGTCCATGTCGGCGACCGTGATGCAGGCGAGCGCCTGCTGGATCGCCTCGTTCACCGGGTCCCAGCGCCCGCGCACCGGGCAGAGGCGCTCGGCCTCGCAATTGCCGACCGCGCCATCGACGCAGGCGGTGAGCGCGATCGGTCCCTCGATGGCGGCGATCACCTCGGCCACGCCGATCGCGCCGAGCGAGCGGGCCAGCCGGTAGCCGCCGCGCGCGCCGCGCTGGGAGAGCACGAGCCCGGCGGCGGCGAGCGCCTTCAGCACCTTGGCGACCGTCGGTTCGGGGATACCCGTGGCGGCGGCGATGCCGGGCGAGGTCTGCACCCCCTGCCCGCGCGCCAGCCGCACGAGCACGACCACGGCATAATCGGTCAGCTTCGACAGCCTCAGCACGAGCCGCTCCGGGTGCGTCGGGGTAAGCGGACCCATATGGTCCGGATTGAGGGCAGATGGAATAGCCGCCTTGGCGCGTCAAGGGGTTGGTGGGCTGACCGAACGCCGCGGGCGGGCGCGAGGACGTGGCCGCGAGCTTCCGCGACCGGAAGGAGGACGGGGACGTCGCCGGGCTCTGGGTAATCGGCGATTACCTGCCCGGCTGAGGCATCAAGCGACCGTCTCCTCCGGCGGGAAGTTGAACTCGATGCTGATCCCATCCGGGTCCTGGAAGAAGAGCTGCGTCATGTTGAGGCGGGGCAGCACGCGCTCCTGATACTCGATCTCGTTGGCGCGCAGCCGCTCTTTCATGAGCTGGAGGTTCTCGGCCGAGAAGGCGATGTGATCGAGCCGGCCGGTTTCCGGCGTGCCCTCGATCGGCGCGTTCTCGGGCCGGTGGCCGACGAGGTGCACGACCGGCATCCCGCCGCAGTAGAGCCAGTAGCCGGGGAAGCCGAGCGGCGGGCGGTCGCCTGACGTGAGGCCGACAATGTCCTCGTAGAAGCGGCGGGTCGCTTCCAGGTCTTTCACCAGGATCGTGTAGTGGTTGAGCGCGACGGCGGGCATTGCGGGTGACTCCTTCACACGTCCAGGCGGAACGTTTCTCCGTCCCGCACGATACGCCCGGCGGTGGCGCCCGCGAAGTGGGTGCCGAGCACGAGCACCGGCTTGCCGGCGAGCTGCTCGTACATGCGGCGCCTCGTCGCGTGCGCCTGCTCGCCGTCCCAGTCGGCCGTCGATGACCATTCGGGATGCGCGATCTGGCAGGGATGGTGCAGGAAGTCCCCGGTGATCAGCGCCTCCTCCCCGCGCGAGGAAATCCGCACGCTGACATGGCCCGGGGTGTGGCCGAAGGTCGGCAGCAGGCTGATCTCCTCGCCGATGCGGTGATCGGTTTCGACGAGATCAACGAGCCCCGCCTCGTACACCGGCAGCACGGAATCGGCGAGGATCAGGCGCATGTCCTCGCGCGTGCGGTCATTCGTCCAGTGCTCGAACTCCTTGCGGCCCATTAGGTAGCGCGCCTGCGGGAAGGTGGGCACCCAGCGCCCGTCCACCTTCATCGTATTCCAACCCACGTGATCGACATGGAGATGGGTGCAAAGCACGGTGTCGATCGACTCGCGCGGATAACCGGCCTCAGCGAGATCGCGCAGGAACGGGCCCTGGAGATTATTCCAGTGCGGGATGCGGCGGCCTTCTTTGTCGTTGCCGAGGCAGGTGTCAACGACGATCCGCCGCGTGGGCGTTTCCACGATGAAGGCGTGGATACTCATTTTCAGCCGCCCGTTCGCGTCGGCGAAATGCGGCTGGAGCCATTTGATCGGCAGGATCGTCTCCGGGGTGGCCTGCGGCAGCAGGAAGCGGCTGCCGCCCGTCGCCTCCAGCTCCACGAGCTTGGTGATCCGCACATCGCCCACGCGCCAGCTTCGCATCTTGCCGTTCTCCTGCCCTGCCCGAGATTAGCCGCCGGCGCGCCGCGGGCGCTATAGACCGCCCGCCTGGAGGAAGGAGCGACGATGGACCGCCACGACCCGCACGCCGCCGGAACGCCGCGCGAGACAAGGCTCGCCGACTACCGCCCGCCCGCCTACCTCGCCGAAACGGTCGCGCTCGAGTTCGACCTGCACGAAACCGCGACCCGCGTGTGCTCGCGGATTGCGTTCCGGCGCAATCCGGCGGGCGAAGGCGGGCCGCTGTTCCTGAACGGCGCGGGTCAGCCGTTGGAGCGCATTGCGCTGGATGGCGAGGCGCTGGGGTCGAACCGCTACGCGCTCGACGCCGAGGGGCTGACAATTCCCGAGGTGCCCGAGCGGTTCACGCTGCAGCTCGAGACCACGATCAACCCGCAGGCGAACACCGAGTTGTCCGGGCTTTACCTCTCCAATGGCGCGTTCTTCACCCAGTGCGAGGCGGAGGGGTTCCGGCGCATCACCTATTTCCCCGACCGGCCCGACGTGATGGCGCGCTACGCGGTGACGATCACCGCCGACGCCACCGCCTGCCCGGTGATGCTGTCGAACGGCAATCCCGGCGCGGTGGAGGCGCTGGCGGACGGACGGCACCGGGTTGTCTGGACCGACCCGCATCCGAAGCCCTGCTATTTGTTCGCGCTGGTGGCGGGTGACCTTGTTTGCGTGCCGGACCGCTTCCGCACGCGCTCGGGGCGCGAGGTGGCGCTCGGCATCTATGTGCGGCGGGGCGACGAAGGCCGCTGCGCGCACGCCATGCGCTCCCTGAAAACCGCGATGCGCTGGGACGAGGAGGTGTTCGGGCTCGAATACGACCTGGATGTGTTCAACATAGCCGCCGTATCGGACTTCAACATGGGGGCAATGGAGAACAAGGGGCTGAATGTCTTCAACACGCGCTACGTGCTGGCCGATCCGGCGACCGCGACCGATAGCGACTACCAAGCGATCGAGAGCGTGATCGCGCACGAATATTTCCACAACTGGACCGGCAACCGCGTGACATGCCGCGACTGGTTCCAGCTTTCGCTCAAGGAGGGGCTGACCGTCTATCGGGATCAGGAGTTCTCGATGGATCAGGGCTCGCGCGCGGTGAAGCGGATCGGCGACGTGCGCACCCTGCGCGCGGCGCAGTTCCGCGAGGATGCCGGGCCCCTGGCACATCCCGTGCAGCCCGACCGCTATCTGGCGATCGACAATTTCTACACGGCGACGGTTTACAACAAGGGCGCCGAGGTGATCCGTATGATCGCAACCATCATCGGCAAGGCGGCGTTCCGGCGCGGGATGGATCTCTATTTCCAGCGCCACGACAACCAGGCGGTGACGATCGAGGATTTCGTGCGCTGCATGGAGGATGCGTCGGGTGCGGATCTCAGCGCGTTCCGGCTCTGGTATCATCAGGCGGGCACGCCCGAGGTGACGGTGCGCGACGAGTACGACGCGGCGGCGCGGCGCTACACGCTCACGCTCGCCCAGCGCGTGCCGCCGACGCCGGGCCAGCCGGACAAGAAGCCGATGGTGGTCCCGGTCGCGGCCGGGTTGATCGGCGCGAGTGGGACGGAGCTTGCGGCCACCCGCGTGCTGATGCTGACCGAGCCCGAGCAGAGCTTCGCCTTCGAGGGCGTGGCGGAGCCCCCCGTCCCTTCGCTGCTGCGCGCCTTCTCTGCGCCGGTGAAACTGTCGGGGCTCGCGCCCGAGCGGCTGCGGTTCCTCGCCGCGCACGACACCGATCCGTTCGTGCGCTGGGATTCGGGGCAGCAATTCGCGACCGGGCTGCTCTTGGAGATGATCGCGGGCGGACCGGAGACCGCGCCGCCGCCCGCGCTGGTCGAGATGATGGCGGCGGCCTTAGACCGCGCCGACGAGGATCACGCCTTCGCCGCCGTGGCGCTGAGCCTGCCCTCGGAGGCGTTCCTATTCGATCAGATGAAACAGGCCGACGTGGACGGCATTCACCGCGCGCGGCGTGCCGCGGTGATCGCGATCGGGCAGGCGCTGCGCGATCGGTTCCGCGCGACGTACGAGCGGCTGACGGATGCGGGCGACTACCGCATCGACGGCGCCGCGATCGGGCGGCGGGCGCTGCGGAACACCTGCCTTGCCTATCTGGTCGCCGACGACGACGCGGACGGCGTGCGGCGCGCCAAGGCGCAGTTCGATGCGCGTTCCAACATGACCGACGTGCTGGCCGCGCTCGGTGCGCTGTCGATGGTGGACTGCGCCGAGCGGCGCGAAGCCTTCGCTTCGTTCTACGAAGCGTGGAAGCACGATGCACTGGTGCTCGACAAATGGTTCGCCATGCAGGCCACGTCACCGCTGCCGGGAACGGTCGCGGAAGTGCGGGCGCTGATGGCGCATCCCGATTTCGACCTGCGGAACCCCAACCGAGTGCGCGCGCTGGTGGGAAGTTTCGCCGCCGGAAATCAGGTGCGGTTCCACAGCCCTGACGGCGCGGGCTACGCGATCCTGGCCGATACGATCATCCGGCTCGATGCAATGAACCCGCAGGTGGCGGCGCGGATTTCGACGCCGCTCGGCCAGTGGCGGCGCGTCGATCCGGCGCGGCAGGTGCTCATGCGGGCGGAGCTGGAGCGGATACGAGGGACGGCGGGGCTATCGAAGAATACGATGGAGATGGTTTCGCGGGCATTGGGGTAGGGGAAGAAAGCTTCAAACGGAGGGCACAGAGGAGGGCACGGAGGGCCACGGAGAGGACTCCGGCGGTTTCGGATCGTCGCTCTGTGTAGCAGCGCGGCATCAACACCTGGTTATTCGACGCTCGTCGGCCGCTAGCGCCCCAGCAGCGGCTGCAGCACATCCACGACGCCCGTGATCAGGATCTGCACGCCGATGCAGAGCAGCAGGAATGCCGATAGCCGCGTCAGCGTGCGCTCGCCGCTGCGGCCGAGGAAGGAGGCGAGGCGATCGGCGAAGCGGTAGAGGACGAGGATCACCAGCGCCATTGCCGCCGCGGCGGCGGAGGTGCCGGCGAAAAACAAGAGCGCGTTGGCGAACGGCTCCGGGCGGTCCGAGCCGAGCGTGATGGCAACCGAAATCGTGCCCGGGCCGGTGGTGATGGGCAGGGTGAGGGGGAAAAAGGCGATATCCTCGCCGGAAGATCGGGCGGCCTGGTCGCGCTTGCGCGCCTCCCAGTCCTCGGGGGCCTTCAGAAGCTCCCAGGCGAACAGCGCCACCACCACGCCGCCGCCGATCCTGAGTGCGGCGAGCGAGATACCGAAGAAGGCGAGCACGTAAGAGCCGGTCCAAAGGGCGAGCAGCATGACGAGCAGGCTGTTCAGGCCGACGCGGCGGGCGATGCGGACACGCTCGGCGGGTGCGAAGGCGGCGGTCGCCTCGTGGAAGATCAGCGCGCCGGCGACCGGGTTGATGATGGAAAAGAGCGCCGGGAAGCCGAGCAGGAAGGCATTGGCGGCCTGGTTGAGGAACATCGACGAAGGGGCTTCACATGGGGGACACGGAGATGGCACGGAGGTCCACGGAGGGTCTCCGTGGTCCTTCGTGGACCCTCCGTGGTCTCCGTGCGAACCCTGTTCCCATCTCCCCAGGCTTCCAAGAGTTTGCCGGCGGGCGCAAGCTGCGCGGCTCAGGAGGAACCCGCCGATGAAGTTCGGTCTGCGCTACTGCAACACCGGCCGCTACACCGATCCCAAGCAGGCGATCGCGCTGCTGCAGGCCGCCGAGGAGGCGGGTTTCGAATCCGCCTGGACGGTGGAGCACATCGTCGTGCCGGAGGGCTATCAGTCGGCATACCCATATTCGCCCACCGGCAAGATGCCGGGGCGGGAATGGGAGTTTGCGCTGCCCGACGCGCTGACCTGGATGGCGTTCGTCGCGGCGGCAACCACCCGGATCAAGCTCGCCACGGGCGTGATCATCTTGCCCGAGCACAACCCGGTGCTGTGCGCCAAGCAGGTGGCCACGCTCGATCATCTTTCGGGCGGCCGGGTAATCCTAGGCGTCGGCGTGGGATGGCTGAAAGAGGAGTTCGACGCGCTCGGCGTGCCGTTCGAGCCGCGCGGGCGGATGACCGACGAATACATCGCGGCGATGCGCGAGCTGTGGAGTTCGGACAAGCCGACCTTCAGCGGCGAGTTCGTGCGCTTCGAAAAGGCACACATGCGTCCCAAGCCCGCGCAGGGCACAGTGCCGATCGTGATCGGCGGACACACCAAGGCGGCGGCGCGGCGCGCGGGGCGGCTCGGCGACGGGTTCTTCCCGGCGCGCGGCACGACGCCCGAGCTTCTGGAGCTCGTGCGCCAGACCGCGCGCGAATGCGGGCGCGATCCCGGCGCGATCGAGATCACGGTGAGCTGCCCCGAAGATCTGGCGGAGATCCCGGCGCTGGAGCGGATGGGGATTCGCCGCGTCACCGTGCCGGTGATGGCGAATGCCGGTCTGACCAAGCGCATCGCCGGGCCGGAGGACGTGCTGGCGTGGCGGGAGGTGATCGAGAGGTATGCGTAACGTCGTCATTCCGAGGCCCCGCGCGGCAGCGCGCCCCCGCCTGCGCGGGGGCCATACGTCGTATGGGCCTGGCAATGACGGGGAAATCAGGCCGCACGATTTGGTTGAGCGGTTGCAGCTAAGGTAGAATGCCGAGGCCATGAGTGGGACGCACTACGACCTGGAAGCGGATGCGTTCGCGGTGAGCTACCGGCGGCACGAGGAGACGACGATGAGCACGTTGAGAGGCGGCGGGGGACCGCGCATCCGGTATGTGGCGAACGAAGAGGCGCCCTACGAGACCATCACCGTCGACAAGCTGACGCCGATCATCGGCGCGGAGATCGGCGGGGTCGATCTGGCGCGGCCGTCGAACCGGCAGATGGACGAAATCCATCGCGCGCTCGCCGAGAATTTGGTGATCTTCTTCCGCGACCAGCACCTGACGCCCGAGCAGCATCTTTCGTTCGGGCGGCAGTTCGGCGATTTGCACCTCCACCCGGCGGCGCCGCACGCGCCCGGTCATCCCGAGCTGATGATCATCCATGCCGACAAGGACAGTCCGCGCGCTAACGGCGAAGGCTGGCACTCGGATGTTTCGTGCGATCCCGAGCCGCCGATGGGCAGCATCCTCTATATCCGGCAATGCCCGCCGCGCGGCGGCGATACGCTGTTCGCCTCGATGTACGCCGCCTACGAGGCGCTGTCGGAGCGGATGAAAGCGTATCTGGACGGGCTGACCGCGATCCACGACGGCGAGGATGTGTATCGCGGGCTCTATCAGGGGGTAGCCGACAAGCCAAGCTATCCGCGCGCCGAACACCCGGTCATCCGCACGCATCCCGTCACGGGCAAGAAGGCGCTCTACGTGAACCGCGGCTTCACGCGCCGCATCGTCGGGCTGCCGCGCGACGAGAGCGACGCGATCCTCGGCTACCTCTATTCGCTGGCGGAGAATCCGCTGTTTCAGTGCCGCTTCCGTTGGCGGGAGAACTCGGTGGCGTTCTGGGACAACCGCTGCACGCAGCACCGCGCGATGTGGGACTACTGGCCGCACACGCGCTCAGGGCACCGGGTGACGGTAAAGGGGGAGCGGCCGACTTAGGCGTTCTCGGGGTCGCCTTCGCTTTCTGCTCGCCTGGGAAGGCGCGAAGGATGCCGCTGCATCCGCCGCCCCTAGCGCGGGTTGCGCCTGCCACGTTGCCCGTACAGATTGCGCCGCCCTCGGCCGGTCCGGCCAGACGAGCGACAATCACACGGAGACGTTACCAGAGATGATTACACGACGAACGGCGCTTCGGGGCGGCGTGGCCGCGACGCTTGCCGCCGCCGCGTTCGCGCGCGCGCGCGCCGCCACCCCGGGTGTCACCACGACCGAGGTGAAGATCGGCAACACGATGCCGTACAGCGGCCCGGCCTCGGCCTATGCCTCGATCGGCAAGGCGGACGACGCTTATTTCAAGATGGTGAACGAGCAGGGCGGCATCGCCGGGCACAAGATCAATTTCGACTCGCTCGATGACGCCTACAGTCCGCCGAAGACGGTGGAGGACGTGCGCCGCCTGATCGAGCAGGATCAGGTCGACTTCCTGTTCAACACGCTCGGCACGCCGAGCAACTCGGCGATCCAGCGCTACTGCAACCAGCACAAGGTGCCGCAGCTGTTCGTCGCCACCGGCGCCAGCAAGTGGAACGATCCCGAGAAGTTCCCCTGGACCATGGGCTGGCAGCCGAGCTACCGCACCGAGGCGCAGATTTATACCAAGTACCTCATGCAGGAGAAGCCGAGCGCCAAGCTGGCGATTCTTTATCAGAACGACGATTTCGGCAAGGACTACTATATCGGCGTCAAGGACGTGCTCGGCGACAAATTCAACGCCGTCGTGGTCAAAAGCGTCACCTACGAAGTCACGGACCCGACGATCGACAGCCAGGTGACGGAGTGCCAGTCCTCGGGCGCCGATGCGATCCTGGTGGCGGCGACGCCGAAGTTCGCCGCGCAGGCGATCCGTAAGATCCACGACCTCAACTGGAAGCCGGTCTTCTTCATGACCAACGTGTCGATCTCGGTCGGCACCGTGATCAACCCGGCAGGCCCCGAGAACGCCGCCGGCATGATCACAACGCAATACCTCAAGGATCCGACCGACCCGGCGTGGGAGAACGACGCCGGCATGAAAGAGTTCAAGGCGTTCATGGCGAAATACATGCCGGGCGCGGACGTAAAGGACTCCGGCTACATTTACGGCTACTCCGTCACCGCGACGATGAAGCACGTGCTCGATCAGTGCAACGGCGACTTCTCGCGCGAGAACGTGATGAAGCAGGCGGCGAGCATCCAGAACCTCACGCTCGGCACGCTCTTGCCGGGGATCGTCATCAGCACGACGCCGAAGGACTACCGGCCGATCCGAGCGATGCAGCTCGCACGCTGGACCGGCTCGCAATGGCAGTTGTTCGGGGGCGTGATCGAGGGCGTGTAAGGCGCAAGTCCCCCACCTCTCGTCAAATCTCCCACCTCGTCCGAACCCTCTCCGCCCCAAGGGGCGGAGAGGTAGCACTGCTCGCGCCCTTGCGCGCCGGCGGGCCGCGCGGTCACATTCGCCGGCCCGGCGAAGGGCGATGGGAGGTGTCAGATGGTCCTTGGAAGAAGAGAGATGCTGGCGGCCGGCGTGTCCAGCTTGGTGGCGCCGGCAATCATCGGGCGCGCGCGCGCGGCCGGCGTCATCAAGATCGGCAACACCATGCCGTACAGCGGGCCGGCCTCGGCCTATTCCTCGGTCGGCAAGGCCGACGTCGGGTACTTCAAGTGGGTCAACGACCAGGGCGGCGTCGCCGGCCGGCAGATCGACTTCCTTTCCTACGATGACGGCTACAGCCCGCCCAAGACGGTCGAGCAGGTGCGGCGCCTGGTGGAGCAGGACAAGGTCGATTTCCTGTTCCACACGCTCGGCACGCCGACCAACTCGGCGATCGAGCGGTATTGCAACCAGCGGAAGGTGCCGCAGCTTTTCGTCGCCACGGGTGCGGACAAGTGGGGCAACTACAAGGAGTTTCCCTGGACCATCGGCTGGCAGCCGAGCTACCGCACGGAAGCGCAGATCTACACCAAGTACATGCTGAAGGAGAATCCGAAGGCGAAGCTCGCCCTGCTGTATCAGAACGACGATTTCGGCAAGGACTATCCGGTCGGCGTGCGCGACGTGCTCGGCAAGGACTGGGATAAGGTGGTGGCCAAGGCGCTCACCTACGAGGTGACGGACGCCACGGTGGACAGCCAGATCGCGGATTTGCAGAACAGCGGCGCTGATACGCTGCTGGTGGCGGCGACGCCAAAGTTCGCCGCGCAGGCGATCCGCAAGGTGCACGACCTCAACTGGAAGCCGATGTTCTTCATGACCAATGTCGCGATCTCGGTCGGTGCGGTGATGCGCCCGGCGGGGCCGGAGAACGCGATCGGCATGATCAGCACGCTCTACCTGAAGGACCCGGCCGATCCGTCGTGGGACAACGACGAGGGCATGAAGGGCTTCAAGGCGTTCATGGCGAAATACGTGCCGGGCGGCGACATCACCGACGGCGGCTACATCGCGGGCTACGCTGTGAGCCACACGATGTGGAAGGTGCTACAGCAGTGCAACGGCGACTTCTCGCGGGCGAATGTGATGAAGCAGGCGACCAACCTGCACAACCTCGACAACCCGGTGCTGCTGCCGGGGATCAAGATCAACACCAGCCCGACCAACTACCACCCGGTGCGTGCCTTGCAGCCAGCGCGCTGGACCGGCGAGAAGTGGGAGCGGTTCGGCGAGGTGATCGAGGGCGTCGCCACCTAGGCTGACCTGCGGGAAAATATGTACCGGGCGCGCGCCCGCCGGCGCGCGTTCGCTACGGAGATCCCGGCGACCGCGGCGGATTTCGTACCGGGTTCACGCGGCCGCGCGGCGATTTCGTACCGGGTTGCGAGGCATGCCGCTGCGGCGCAAGGGTGCCCCCATGGAGCGCTTCGATGCGGTGGTGATCGGGGCCGGGATGGCCGGGGCGAGCGCGGCGTGGGCGCTCGCCGCCGACCGGCGCGTGGCACTGCTCGAGGCCGAGGCGCAGGCGGGCTATCACACGACCGGCCGGTCGGCCGCGATCTGGGTTCGGAATTACGGGCCTCCCGATGTGCGGGTGCTGACCGCCCTCTCCCGCCCGTTCTTCGAGCAGCCCCCGCCCGGATTTGCCGAGGTGCCGCTGATGCGGCCCCGGGCGGTGCTCCATCTGGCGCCGCCGGGGTCGCTTCCCGCCCTGGAGGCGGCGATCGCGGAAGGTGGCGGCATCCAGGCCATCACGCCCGAAGAGGCGGGGCGGATGGTCCCGGCGTTGCGTGAGGGCTATGCCGCTGGCGCGGCGCTCGAACCCGATTGCTTCGACATGGATGTAGCCGCGCTGCATCAGGGCTTCCTGCGCGGGCTGCGGCGCCAGGGCGGCGTGCTCGGTCTCGGGCAGCGTGCCACGCGCATCGGCCGCTCGGGCGGGCTCTGGCGGGTGGAGACGAGCGCGGGCGGGCTGTTCGCCGCCCCTGTACTGGTGAACGCCGCCGGGGCGTGGGGCGATGTGGTGGCGGCCCTCGCCGGGCTGCGCCCGATCGGCCTCCGCCCTTGCCGGCGCACCGCCGCGATCATCGATCCCGCGCCCTGGGAGGTGGAGCACTGGCCGCTGGTGCTCGGCCCCGACTGGTATGCGCGGCCGGAGGCACGGACCCGTCTGATGGTCTCGCCGGCCGACGAGACGCCGATGCCTCCCCACGACGTGCAGCCCGACGCGTTCGACATCGCGCTCGGGATCGACCGGATGCAGCAGGCGCTGGCGATCGAGGTGCGGCGCGTCGAGCGAAGCTGGGCGGGGCTTCGCACCTTCACCGCGGACGGCAGCCTTGCCTTCGGCTGGGATGCAGATGCGGCGGGCTTTTTCTGGTGCGTCGGCCAGGGCGGCTACGGCATCCAAACCTCGCCCGCCGCCGGCCGGTTCGTCGCCGATCTGATCGCCGGGCGCGATCCGGGGGAGGCAGGCGCGATCGTCGAGGCGGTGCGGCCGGGGCGGTTCCGGCCCTAACGCGCCGTCCGGCGAGACGCCCGCTGGGCCATCGCCAGCACGGCGCCGCGGCAGAGGGCGAGGTCGGGGGCGCCGGTGCGCTTGCACGCGAGCTCGGCCGTGGATAGCGCCCCCGCCTGCGCCATCAGCGCGGCGGCGGGCCAGAGCGCGAGCGCGCGGGCGAAGGCGCCGATGCGGCGGAAGAACACCGGCGGGCGGGCCGCCTTCGCCGCCTCCGCGGCCGACAGGCCCCGGTCCATCTCCAGCCGCGCCCGGTGCAGGCGCTGCACATGCATCAGCGCCGCCCGCAGCACGCCGACCGGCGTTGCCCCCTCGGCCAGCGCGAGTTCGAGCGCGCGGTCGGCCAGCACCACCTCGCCCGAGGTGGCGGCGAACAGGGCATCATCGAGCGACAACCCGGCGAGGTCGCCCACGCATTCGGTGGCGGCGGCGAGGTCCGCCCGCCCGCCGGGGCCGAGATAGAGGGCGAGCTTCGCCAACTCCTGGCGCGTGGCGGCGCGATCCGCCCCGAGATGGGCGGCGAGCCAGGCGAGCGCCTCGGTATCGGCGCCGACGCCCTCGGCCGCCAGCGTCTCGCGGATCGTGTCGGCAATGGCGCGGGGCTCGTCGGGGTAGCAGCCGATCGCCGCCCCGTCGGGCGCCGCCTCCACGAGCTTCCGCAGCGCGGAGCGCGCATTGAGGCTGCCGGCCTCTATGATCACCAGCGCCGGGGCGGCGCTTTCCAAGACCGCGCGCACCGCCTCGCGAGTGGCGTCGTTGTCGGCCGCCTCGCGCAGCCGGACGACGCGGCGGCCGCCGGTGAGCGGCAGGGAGCCCGCCTCGCCGAGCAGATTGCCCGCCTCGTCGCGGTCGAGCTCGGCGACGCGGAACGGATCATCGGGCGCACCCGCCACCGCCCGGGTCAGCGCCGCAGCATGCTCGCGGATCATGCCCACATCGTCGCCATAGAGCAGCACGACACGGGCGTTGCCGGGATCGCGCAGGAAGGAAGGCAGGCGGCGGGCGTCGATCTTCATGGGGCACGGTAGAACACGTGGCGGCGGGCGGATTTCGACCGCTCCGAAATTCGCCGGGGCGCGCCTGCATTCGATCCGCAGCCGGGAAACCCGAAGGTCGCCAGGGCGTCTGGATCACTCACGCGCAGAACGCCCTGTCGCTTAGCCCGACGGCTCGCCACGAGCGGAACGATGGTATTCGCGGTTCGGCATCATGTCCATTGCAGACGCCATGCGATTGGAAAGATTGAAGAACGCCACCGTCTCCGCGAGGTCGAAAATATCCGCCTCGCTCAGCCCCGCGCGGCGCAGCGCATCGCGGTCGGCGTCCTCGATCAGCCAGGGCGTGGTGGTCATCTTCCAGGCGAAGTCGAGCATGGCGCGCCGGCGCGGATCGAGTTCGGCGACGCGGTAATTCAGCGCCATCATCTCGCCGAGTTCGGGATCGCCCGAGAGCTGCCGGACCGCCGCACCGTGCGCGACGAGGCAGTAATAGCAGCGATTGGCGGAGGAAACGACGACAGCGACCATCTCCCGCTCCAGCTTCGAGAGGCCGGAGTCCGAGAGCATGATCTCGTTGTACATCCGCATAAAGTTCCGCAGCCGCTCTGGCCGGAGCGAATAGGCGCTGTAGACGTTCGGCACGAAGCCGAGCTTATCGACGCACTTGCGCCAGAGCGCGCGCAAATCCTCGTCGAGCGTTTCCGGGTCGGGCACGCCGAGTTTGGAGATGTGGGAAGGCTGGGGCATTGGCGTTCGTCCTTCCGGACGTCATGCAAGGGCTTGGCCTGGGCACCCACGACTTGCTTGGCCACGGGCGGCACAGGCTTGGGTAGCCGGGCCAAGCCCGGTCATGACGGTGATTATCTGATCAATCCGGTCAGTGGGCTGGACGGATCGGCGCCCATCCGCCGCGGCATCCGCCCGGCAAGGTAGGAAAGCCGTCCGGCCTCGACCGCGAGTTTCATGGCGCGTGCCATCCTGACCGGATCCTTGGCGTGCGCGATCGCCGAGTTGAGCAGCACCGCATCGCAGCCGAGCTCCATCGCGATCGCCGCGTCCGAGGCCTGGCCCACCCCGGCATCGACCAGGAACGGCACCTTCACCAGCTCGCGCAGGATCGAGATCATCGCCGGGTTCTGGATGCCCAAGCCGGAGCCGATCGGCGCGCCGAGCGGCATGATCGCGACGCACCCCATGTCCTGCAATTTGACCGCGGAAACCGGGTCGTCGGCGCAATAGACCATCACCTCGAACCCGTCCTTGATCAGCGCCTCGGCGGCTTCGAGCGTTGCCGGCATGTCGGGATAAAGCGTCGGCGGCGGGCCGAGGACTTCAAGCTTGACCAAGTTCCACCCGCCCGCCTCGCGGGCGAGGCGGAGCGTGCGGACCGCATCCTGCGCGGTATGACAGCCCGCGGTGTTCGGAAGGTAGGTGTACCTTTTCGGGTCCACGTAATCCTGAAGCATCGGCGCCTTCGGGTCGGACAGGTTCACCCGGCGCACCGCGACCGTCACGATCTCCGCGCCGCTCGCCTCGATGGCGGCGGCGGTTTCCACATAGTCCTTGTATTTGCCGGTGCCGACGATCAGGCGCGAGCGGAAGCGGCGGCCGGCGACGGTCCAGCCGTCGTCCTCGATGATCGTGGTTCCGTCCATCTCAGCCTCCGCCGATGAAGTGCACGATTTCGAGCGCGTCGCCGCTGCCGAGCCAGACTTCGGCGTAGCGCGAGCGCGGGACGATCTCCATGTTGCGCTCCACGGCCACCTTGCGGGTCTCGAAGCCAAGCTCGGTCAGCAGGCCGGCGACGGTCAGCGGCCCATCGAAGCTGCGGGCCTCGCCGTTCAGCGTCAGAAGGATCCGACTGCTCATGGTGCCAATATCCGCCCTCCGGGCGCGTGCGACAAGGAAGCGGCGCCGCATGGCACCCCGCACGGCACGGCGGCGATCCGGGGCATGATCGCGTTCCGGCCTGCACCTGGTCGCCTGCCTGAAGGTCTTCGGGTGTATGCCGTAGGCGATGTGCATGGCTGCCTGGATCGGCTCCGCGCGCTGCACGGTCGGATCACGGAGGATCTGGCCGAGCGGCCGACGCGCGAGGCGATCCTCGTGCATCTCGGCGACTATGTGGACCGCGGGCCGGACAGCGCCGGCGTGCTCGCGCACCTGATGGCCGGAACCGCGCCGCAGGGCATCACCGCCACGGTGAACCTGCTCGGCAATCACGAGGCGATGATGCTGGATGCGCTCGAGCGGCGCGACGAGACCTCGGTCGACCTGTGGCTTCGCAACGGCGCGTTCGCAACCCTGGCGAGCTTCGGGCTGGAGCAGGCGATCGAGCCGGCGCGTTGGGCGGCACGGCTTTCGCCCGAGCCCGTCACGTTCCTTCGCGGGCTTGCGCCGATGCATCGCATCGGCCCCTATGTCTTTGTCCATGCGGGCATCCGCCCCGGTGTCGGTCTGGAAGCGCAGTCGCGCGAGGACGTGATCTGGATCCGCGATCCGTTCCTCTCCCATGCCGCGCCGTTGGAGGCGGTGGTGGTGCATGGACATACACCCGCCCACGCGCCGGTCGTGCGCCCCAACCGCATCGGTATCGACACCGGGGCGGTGATGGGCGGCACGCTGACATGCGCGGTGCTGGAACAGGATCGGGTCGGGTTCCTTTCGGCATGAGCTCAGCTCTCGCTTGATGCACGGCAGCGCGAGTTGCTAGGCGATCCCCCATGACCCCTGGCAAGCCGGCCCTGGCGCCGGTCCCCGACCTCGCGTCCGCGGTGCGGCGCCTGGCGAAAGCTGCTGCCCTGGTGATCGGGGACGTGATGCTGGACCGCTATGTCTATGGCTCGGTCTCGCGCGTGAGCCCCGAGGCGCCGGTGCCGATCCTGCGCGAGGACCGGGAGATCGCCATCCCGGGTGGCGCGGGCAACGTGGTGCGGAATCTGACCGCGTTGGGCGCCGCGACCGCCTTCATTTCGGTGGTCGGCGACGACCAGGCGGGATCAGACCTGACGGGGCTGATCGGCGGGCAGCCCAATGTCGAGCCCTGGCTGCTGGTCGAGGGCGGACGCACGACCACGGTCAAGACCCGCTACATCGCCGCCGGCCAGCATCTGTTCCGCGCCGACCGCGAGCAGACCCATTCGGTGGATGCGCGCCTCGCCGATCGCATCCTGCGGATCGCCCGCGATTCGGTCGCGGCGACCAGCGTGACGGTGCTGTCGGACTTCGGCAAAGGCCTGTTCGCCGACGGCTTGCCCGAGCAGCTCGTGGCGACGGTGAAGGCAGCCGGGCGGCGCGTGGTGGTGGACGCCAAGGGGCCGAACTACGCCCCGTTCGCGGGGGCGGACGTGATCATGCCGAACCGCGCCGAACTCGCCGCAGCGACCGGGATTGGAACCGGCGACGAGGCGGGCATCGTCGCCGCCGCCACCGCTCTGCGCCAGCGGCACGGCTTTGGCGCGGTGCTGACCACCCGCGGCGTGGATGGGATGGTGCTCGTGAATGATGCGGGCGTGCTGCACATCCCGGCCGAGGCGGCCGAGGTATACGATGTCTCGGGCGCGGGCGACACGGCGGTCGCCATGCTCGCCTGCGCGCTCGCCGCCGGGCTCGATCTGCCGCTGGCGGCGCGGCTGGCGAACCTTGCCGCGGGAATCGCCGTGGGCAAGGCGGGCACGGCGGTCGTGCGCGAGCGCGACTTGCTCGCCGCGCTCAGCCCGCAACGGGCCGTGCTGCGGAAGGTGGTCGATCAGGACGAGGCCGAGGAACAAGTCACGCGCTGGCGCCAGCGGGGCTGGCGGGTCGGCTTCACCTTCGGCGCCTTCGACGGCCTGACGCCGGGCGATGTGCATCTGCTGGAGCAGGCGCGGCTTGCCTGCGACCGGCTGGTGGTCGGCCTGAACAGCGATCCTGGCGCGCGCAAGGCACGCGGACAGCCGCACCCCGAGCAGCAGACAGCGGCGCGGGCGGCGGTGGTGGCGAGCGTGCCGGCGGTCGATCTGGTGTGCGTGTTCGAGGACGAGAGCCCCGAGGCGCTGGTGCGTGGGCTGCGCCCGGATGTGCTGGTATGCGGCGCCTATCCGGCCGAGGCCGTACTGGCCGATCTGGTGCATGGCTGGGGCGGCCAGGTGATCGAGGTCGAGCGCGCTGCGGCGCCCGCCGCACCCGTGGTCAGGCTGAAGCCGTAGCGAGCAGCGCGCGGCCTGCCGCGAGCAGGGCGGCGGCGAGGAGCCCCGCTATTAGGTCGTCCAGCATCACCCCCGTTGCGCCGCCGCGCCGGTCGGCCCAGCCGACCGGGCCGGGCTTGGCGATGTCGAACAGGCGGAACAGCAGGAAGGCGGCGAGCACGCCAGGCCCTCCCGCGCCGCCCACGAGGCCGAGCAAGGCGAGAAACTGGCCCGCCACCTCGTCGATCACCACCCAGCCTGGATCGGCTTCGGCCTCGGGCAGCCGGGACAGGGACCAGAAGCCGAACAGGATCGCAATCGCGATTGCCGCGCCGAGCAAGGTTGGGCTTTGGCGCAGCAGCACCCAGCCGACGATGACCGCGGCAGCCGATGCCGCCGTGCCGGGCGCCCGCGGCACATGGCCGAGGCCGCCCGCCGCGGCGATCAGCCGGGCGGCGCCCATGGGGCGCGTTGGCTGCCGGCCAGAAAAGAGTTCCCCCTCCCCTTGCGGCAGGCGGGCTAAGCCCGCCGCACGTTCCAGAACATCACGAACCCGTCCAGGATTCCCGTGATGTCCTTCTGGTGGGCGGTGGCGCCGAACACCTGGCCGAGCGGGACATAGGGCACGTCCTCAAGCGCCTGGAGCTGCAAATCGACCGCGAGCTTCCGGCGCGCCGCATCGTCCGGCGCATCAATCCATTGCTGGCGCAACGCCTCGATCTTGGGCGCCGTCGGCCAGCCGAACAGCGCCTGCTTGCCGTTGCCGCGCAGGAAGGCGTGACCGACCGGATTGGACTGGTCGAGCCCGGACCAGAAGGTGCAGAAGGCGCTCCAGTAACCGGGGCTGCCGGGCGGATCCTGCTTGGTGCGGCGCTGCACCAGCGTCCCCCAGTCCATCGCCTGATAATCGACGTTGAAGCCGCACTTCTTCAGCATGTCGGCGGCGACATCGCCCTCAGCCTTCAGGATCGGGAAGTCGGTCGGAACCATAAGGACCACCTTCTCGCCCTTGTATCCGGCCTCCTCCAGCGCCTTCTTGACGGCAGGGTAGTCGCGCGGCCCGCGGAAAACATCGAGCCCGGCATCGGACGCATCGGGAGTCTTGGGCGTGAACACGCCGGTAGGCGTGTAGGACATTTTGGGATCGTCGCCTGCCACCGCCTGCACCACGTCGATCTGCGCCGTCCCCTTGAGCAGCGCACGGCGGATCGCTGGGTTGTCGAACGGCGGATAGAGCTCGTTCAGCCGCATACAGGCCATCAGCCCGGTCGGATCGATCACCTCGGCGCGTAGGAAGTCCGACGCCGCCAGGATCGGCAGCATGTCGTTGGTGGGGTCTTCCCACCAATCGACCTCCTTGCTTTGCAGCGCGGCGAGCTTGGTGGAGGCATCGGGGATGACATGCCATTCGACGCGGTCGAAGTTGACGATCTTCGGCCCCGAGGTCCACGCGGGCGCGCCGCCCTCGCGCGGCTTGTAGGCCGGATTGCGCTCATAGACCGCGCGCGAGCCAACAACCCGCTCGTCGGCCTTCCACCTGAACGGCCCCGAGCCGACCATCTCCGTGATCTGCTTAAACGCATCGGTGTTCGCCAGCCTCTCTGGCATCATCGCGCACATGTTGCTGCCGGCGTGGCCGAGCGCGTCGGGCAGCATCGGAAACGGCTTCTTCAGGCGAAACTGGATCGTGCGGTCGTCGGGAGCGGAGAGCTCGTCCGTATAGGCGATCAAGGTCTGGCCGAAGGCATCGCGCTTGCCCCAACGCTGGATGGAGGCCACGCAATCGCGGGCCAACACCTTCTCCCCGTCGTGCCAGAGAAGCCCGTCGCGCAGAGTGAGCTTCCAGAGCTTGCCGTCGTCCTCGACCGTGTGGCCCGCGACCATTTGCGGCTGCGCGGCATAGTTCGCGTCGATCCCATAAAGCGTGTCGAAGATCAGGTAGCCGTGATTGCGGGTGACGTAGGCGGTGGTCCAGATCGGGTCGAGTATCGTGACATCGGATTGGGGCACGAAGCGCAGCACCCGCGCGCTTTCCGCCCGCGCGAGGCGGGGTGCGGCCAGTGGCGCGGCGAGCGCGGCGGCGGTGCCGGCGATGAAGGTGCGTCGCTTCATGGTCGTGGCCTTTCGCGGGAAGCCCAAGCGCCGCTAGATGGCAGGCATGGAAGCAGGGTTGCAAGCGGCAGGGGGCGTGGTAGGCGGACGCCATGCGGGGCTGATCGCGCTCGCGGCGCAGTTCCTGCGCTTCGGCATGGTCGGGCTTGCCGGGTTCGGCGTCGATACCGGGATCGTCTATGCGCTTCGCCACCCGATCGGGCTGATCGCCGCCGGGATGGCGTCCTATGTGGCCGCGGCGACCGTCACCTGGGCGCTCAACCGCGCCTGGACGTTTCGGGGACGGGGCAGCGGCCCGGCGCACCGGCAATGGGCGCTGTTCCTGATCGCCAACCTGGCCGGCTTCGTGCTCAACCGCGGCGCCTATGTGCTGCTGGTGAGCTTCGTTCCCCTCTGCGCCGCGCAGCCGGTGCTGGCGACCTTCAGCGGCGCGCTGGCCGGCATGGGGGTGAATTTCGGGCTGTCCAGAACGGTTGTGTTCCGTTGAGTTGACCCTGGCTGACCGCGCGGCTACATCGCGCGCCTCGCACCTGCCCAGGTGGCGGAATTGGTAGACGCGCAGGTTTCAGGTACCTGTGGCCGCAAGGTCGTGGAAGTTCGAGTCTTCTCCTGGGCACCAATCCGCACTCCCCGATGAGCACCACGCAATTCCTGCCGGACGGCGCCTCCTTGCGCCTCTATCGCGACGACCTGCCGGACGGGCTCGCGCTCGGCGCGGTGGTGGCGGTGGACACCGAGACGATGGGGCTGGATTTCAGGCGCGACCGGCTGTGCCTCGTGCAGCTGTCGGCGGGCGACGGCACGGCGCATCTGGTGCAGCTCCGCCCCCCCTCGCTCGGCGGGCTCGGCTACGCCTGTCCCAACCTGCGCCGGTTGCTGGCCGATCCGAAGGTGGTGAAACTGATGCACTTCGCCCGCTTCGACGTGGCGATGCTCCAGCTTCATCTCGACATCACCGTCGCGCCGGTACGCTGCACGAAGATCGCCGCCAAGCTGACCCGTACCTTCACCGACCGGCACGGGCTGCGCGATCTTTGCAAGGAGCTGCTCGGCATCGAGCTTAGCAAGCAGCAGCAGACCTCGGACTGGGGGGCGCCGGAATTAGGGGCCGAGCAGCTCGCCTACGCCGCGAGCGACGTGCTGCACCTCCATGCGCTCTGGGCCAAGCTGCAGGCGCTGCTGGAGCGGGAGGGGCGGCTCGCGCTGGCCGAAGAGTGCTTCGCCTTCCTGCCCACCCGCGCGCGGCTCGATGTCCTCGGGTTCGACGATCCCGACATTTTCGCCCATTAGGGCTGCCAACTTGGCATGATTATTGTCTTGTTGCGGTGCAGCAGTTGACCCGGCACGCCCCGATAACCTAAGCGTCCGACTCTGACGGCGTAGCAACGGGGGACATGACAGCCGCGATCGCCACCGCACGGGCGGATCTCGACGTCGCGCGTGCCGTGCTCGCCACCGAGGCGTCGGGGCTACGAGCGCTCGCGGCGGGGCTGGACGAGGCGTTCACCCAAGCGGTCGAGACGCTGGTCCGCGTCACCGGGCGGGTGGTGGTCTCTGGGATGGGCAAATCGGGCCACGTGGCCCGGAAGATTGCCGCCACCCTCGCCTCGACCGGCACGCCTGCCCTGTTCGTCCACCCCGCCGAGGCCTCGCACGGCGACCTCGGCATGATCGTCGCCGGGGACGCGCTGCTGGCGCTGTCCAATTCCGGCGAGACGCCGGAGCTGGCCGATCTGGTCCGCCATGCGCGCCGGTTCGCGCTGCCGCTGGTCGCCGTCACCGGCGACGCCCGGTCGGCTCTGGCTCGCGCGGCCGATGTGGTGCTGCTGCTGCCGGCCGCCGCCGAGGCCTGCCCCATGGGGCTCGCGCCGACCACGAGCACGGTCATGCAGATGGCGCTCGGCGACGCGCTGGCGGTTGCCTTGCTGACCAGGCGCGGCTTCACCGCCGCTGATTTCCGCCGCTTCCATCCCGGCGGCCGCCTCGGCGCCCGGCTGCGCCGGGTGCGCGAGCTGATGCACGCGGGCGAGGAGATGCCGCTCGCACCGCCAGATCTGCCGATGGATGCGGCGCTGCTGCGGATGACCGAGAAGCGGTTCGGCTGCCTCGGCGTCACCGACGCGGCGGGGCGGCTGGCGGGGATCATCACCGACGGCGATCTGCGCCGGCACATGGGCCCGGAGCTTCTTGCCCGGCGGGTGGACGAGATCATGACGCGCGATCCGCAGACGATCGCGCCCGACGCGCTGGCCGCCGAGGCGCTGCACGCCATGAACGCACGCAAGCGTCCGATCACTGCGCTCTTCGTCGTGGACCCCGCAGGTCGGCCGGTGGGCATCCTGCACATCCACGACCTGCTGCGGGCGGGTGTGGCATGAGCGGCGCCGTCCGCACCCCGCGCCGGCGCGAAGGCCGGCTGCTCGACACGATCCAGCGGTCGCGCGTTCCCTCCCCGGGGAGGATTGCGCGGCGGCGCTGGACCCTCACCCTCACCAAGCTGCTGCTGCCCGCAGTCGCGCTGGCGCTGCTTGGGAGCCTCGCCCTGTGGCCGGAGTTCCGGCAAGAGGCGGAGCAGGCAAACAAAGCCGCGAAACTGCTGGGCGAGGTGCATGGCGACACCGTTTTCGATGCACGCTACCGCAGCGTCGATCAGCAGGGGCGGCCGTTCACCATCACCGCCGCGCGGGCACGCCGGCTGAACGACGATCAGGTGGACTTGGTCCAGCCCAAGGGCGACATCACGCTACAAGACGGCACGTGGCTCATGCTGCAATCGGCGGCGGGCACCTATCGCCAGCACGCCGACACGCTCGATCTGACGCAGGGGGTGACGCTCTACCGCGACGACGGCACGACGATGGTGACGAAAAGCGCCACGGTGGACCTGAAGTCAGGCGCCGCCGCCGGCACTGAGCCGGTGCACGCAACGGGACCGTTCGGCACCCTCGACGCGCAGGGCGGGTTCACCGCCGTCGACAGCGGGCAGCAGATTTTCTTCGCCGGCCCCGCCAGCGTGCGGCTGAACGCGGTCCAGGCGCCGCCGCAATGACGGGGCGAGCGAGACGGCCGGCGGCGCTCGCGGGCGTCCTCGCGCTGGCCGCCCTGGGATCGGCGCGGGCGCAGGGCATCGATCTCGCGCATGGCGGGCCGGTGCAGGTCACGGCGAAGGGGGGGATCGAGTGGCTGCAACAGCAGCACGAGGTGATCGCGAGCGGCGGTGCCACCGCGGTGCGCCAGGACGTCACCGTTAGCGCCGACAAGCTGATCGCCTACTACCGGAAGAAACCGGGGACCGAAGCGGCCCCTGATACCGGCGAGACCAGGCCGCCGAGGGCAGCCCCCGCCGGCACGGCCGCGGGCCAGGTCCCGGGCGAGGATAACGGCGACAATGAGGTTTACCGCCTGGTCGCCGAGGGCAACGTGGTGATCTCGACGCCGACCGATCGCGCGGTCGGCGACCGGGCGGTGTACGACATGGACCAGGCGGTGCTTGTGCTGACCGGGCACGACCTGCGGCTCACCACGCCGAACGAGGTGCTGACCGCGCGCGACGACGTGGAATACTGGTCGGCCAAACACATGGCGGTGGCACGCGGCGATGCGGTGGTAGTGACGAAGGACAGCCGCCGGATCGCCGCCGACGTGCTGGTGGCCTACACGGTGCCGGACGATCAGGCGCACCCGACGCCGGTGGCTACCCAGCCCGCGCAGGGCAGCGGGGATACGCTCGAGAACAGCGGCAAGCTCGAGAAGGTCGAGGCGTTCGGCCACGTAACGGTCAGCACGCCGACCGAGGTCGTGACCGGGGATCGCGGCGTCTATGTGCCGGAGACGGGGATCGCGCTCCTGCTCGACAAGGTGCGGATCACGCGGGGCGACAATCAGCTCGAAGGGGCGGAAGCGGAAGTGAACCTAAAGACCGGGATCGCGCGGCTGATTGGCAACAAGGGCGCGCGTGTGGCGGGGCTGATCGTCCCGGAAAGCGCCAACCAGGACGCCGGCGCACCGCCCGGTGCGGCGCCTGCCAAGGCGCAACCCACGCCCAAGGCGAAGCCATGAGCACGACGCGGGCAAGCGCGATCGGGCTGCGCGTGCTGGCGGGCAGCGGCGGTCTGGGCGCGAACGGGATCGGCAAAACCTACAATCGCCGCCCGGTGGTGCGGAACGTCTCCGTCACCCTCCGGCGCGGCGAGGCGGTGGGCCTCCTTGGGCCGAACGGGGCCGGCAAGACCACGACCTTTTACATGATCGTCGGCCTGGTGCGGCCCGACACGGGCGCCATCACGCTCGACGGGGCGGATATCACGCGGCTGCCGATGTACCGGCGCGCGCGCCTCGGGGTCGGCTACCTGCCGCAGGAGGCGAGCGTGTTCCGCGGCCTGAACGTGGAGCAGAACGTGATGGCGGCGCTCGAGGTGGTGGAGTCCGATCGCTACCGGCGCGACCAGATGCTGGACGAGCTGCTGGCCGAATTCGGCATCAGCCATCTCCGCCGCACGCCCGCGCTCGCCTTGTCGGGCGGCGAGCGCCGGCGTGTGGAGATCGCTCGCGCGCTCGCCACCCAGCCGGCCTACATCCTGCTCGACGAGCCGCTGGCCGGCATCGACCCGATCGCGGTGGGCGAGATCCGCGACCTCGTCTCCCACCTCAAGGATCGCGGGATCGGCGTGCTGATCACCGACCACAATGTGCGCGAGACGCTGGAGATCATCGACCGCGCCTACATCATGCACGACGGCCAGGTGCTGATGGAGGGACGGCCCGACGAGGTGGTTGCGCACGAGGGCGTGCGGCGCGTTTATCTCGGCGAGCGGTTCAGCCTTTGACCGTCCTCGCGCGTTCGCTTGACCCATACCGGGCCGTACCCGGCGATGGCGGAGTAGCATCGGACCGGCAATGTCCCTAGCCCCGCGCCTCGATCTGCGGCAGAGCCAGTCCCTCGTCATGACGCCGCAACTGCGGCAGGCGATCAAGCTGCTGCAGTACACGAACGTGGAAGTCGCGGCGTTCGTCGAGCAGGAACTGGAGCGGAACCCGCTGCTCGAGCGCGACGAGCGAAGCGATGAGCCCGACCCTGAGCGGGCCGCCCCCGATCAGCTCGCCGTGCCGGCCGCGCGCGAACCGGACGCCGCTGAAACGGCGCGCGCGGACAGCTTGCCGGCGGAATCGGCCGCGCCGCTCGACGGTGATTTCTCCAACACCTACGACCCCGGCACCTCGTCGGACGGCGCGCGATTCGATCGCGGCGGCGGAGGATGGGGCTTCGAGGAGGACGAACGCGGCGTCGAAGACCTGCCCGGCGGGCGCCCGCCACTGCGGGAGTATCTCGGCGAGCAGCTCCGGCTGACCTTTCCCGATCACGGCGACCGTATGATCGGGGCGCACCTGATTGCGCTCCTGTGCCCGGCGGGCCGCCTGACCGCGGCCCCTGCCGACATTGCCGATGCCCTCAAGGTACCGCTCGAGCGGGTGGAAGCCGTGCGCGAACGCATGATGCGCTTCGATCCGCCGGGCCTGTTCGCGCGCGATTTGAGGGAGTGCCTGGCTGCGCAGCTCGCCGATCGCAACCGGCTCGATCCGGCGATGCAGGCACTGCTCGACAATCTGGATTTGCTGGCGCGGCGGGACCTGCGGCGGCTGATGGCAGTCTGCGGCGTGGACTCCGAGGATCTTGCCGACATGATCGGCGAGATCAAGGCGCTCGATCCGAAGCCCGCCGCGACCTGGGAGGCCGAGCCCGCGCGCGCGATCGTACCGGATGTTTTGATGCGCCCCTCGGCCGAGGGCGGGTGGTTGTTGGAGGTGAACCCCGACACGCTGCCGCGCGTGCTGGTCAACCAGCGTTTCTACGCGACGGTGGCGCCGGGCGCGGCGAAGGAGACCCGCGGATTCCTCGCCGAGCACCTCGCCAGCGCCAACTGGCTGGTCAAGTCGCTGCAACAGCGCACACAGACGATCCTGAAGGTCTCGGCCGAGATCGTGCGCCAGCAGGACGGGTTCCTGCGGCATGGGGTGGCACACCTGAAACCGCTGATCCTGCGCGATATCGCCGAGGCTGTCGATCTGCACGAGAGCACCGTCAGCCGGGTAACGGCGAACAAATATATCGCCACCCCGCGCGGCATGTTCGAGCTCAAATACTTCTTCACCACCGCGATCGCCCGCACCGACGGCGGCGCGCAGAGCGCCGAGGCGGTGCGGCACCGCATCAAGGCATTGATACACACCGAGGATCCCGATCACGTTCTCTCCGATGAGGCGATCGTCGAGGCCCTGCGGGCGGAGGGCGTGGACATTGCCCGCCGGACCGTGGCCAAATACCGCGAAGCGCTGCGGATCCCCAACTCGACGCAGCGCAAGCGGGAGAAGGCCGTTCCGGCCTGAGGCGCCGCCGCCCCGGGCCGGGAGCGCATGAGCGTCTCGGGAGGGCCAGGATGGACATCAAGGTATCCGGCAAGCAGGTCGAGCTTTCGGACGCGCTCAGGACCCGGGTGGCGGAGAGCCTTGAGGGGATCGCGCGGAAATATTTCGACCGCGCGCTGGAGGCGCAGGTGACGTTCAGCCGCGCCCGCAGCTTCTTCACCTGCGACATCAACCTGCACGCCGGCCGCGGCCTGATACTGCGCGGGGAAGGCGAGGCCGCCGACGCGCCGACGGCCTTCGACGACGCCGCCGAGCATATCGCCAAACGGCTGCGCCGCTACCGGCGGCGGGTCAGCGACCATGCCCGCGATCTCGCCCACCGCGAGCGCCCGGAGATGGCCCGCCAGTATGTGCTGCAGCAGCCGGCGGAGGTGGACCACGAGAACGGCGACGAGGCGGCGCGAATCAATTGCTTCGCCACCGTCATCGCCGAGCAGCCGGCGGAGATCAGCCGGCTGACGGTGGGCGAAGCGGTGATGCGCCTCGACCTTGCCGATCAAGCGGTGCTGATGTTCCGCAACAGCGCCAGCGGGGAACTCAATGTCGTGTACCGCCGCGGCGACGGGAACGTGGGCTGGATCGACCCCGGGGAGCGGCGCGGCTGATCAGGCGCAGGGGGCCAGGCCCACAAGCCCGGCGATGATCCTCGAGTGGCAGCCTCCGCGGTGTGTTCTGGTCCACCGCCTGCTGATCACGCGGGGGAGCGCCGCAGCTCCATGATGTAAGTGCAGTTGCCTTCGAAATTGCGTCCGCCCATGAAGCTGATCTGTCCCTGGAAGCGGTCGCCAACGAACTGCCCGTAGACCCAGGTGGTGCCGTAGACCATTTGCAGTTCCCCATCCGGGGCGATGCGGCCGCGGAACCCCAGCCACCGCACGCGATGGTCATGCACCAGGAAATCTCTCACCGGCCGGTTCTGAACACATACACCGCCGCCGGTATCGAGCACGAAAGCGGTGCCGCTGTAGGCGCCGTTGAGATCGGCCGCCGGCGGCGGGGGCGGCGGCCCGGGGGGGCGGTTCAGGACGAGGGGTGCGCCGAACGGGTTACTGACGGCCACGACTGGCGGCGCGGTGCCCTGGTAAATGGCGGTGCATCCTGCGAGCGCCGATCCGGCAACGGCGGCGAGGACACCGCAAGCTCGGTTCGTTGTCATTCTGCCACTTCCCTCATGGCTGTGCGGTCCCGAATATGTGACCTTATTCCGCCCCGCGCCGTCGAGGCGGTTCGGCGGCGTGAGCCGGCCCGGCGCACGTGCCGGGTTCGCGCCGAACCGGCGGTGACGAATGTCACGACCGGCGCCGATGCCGCCAGCAGGGAGGGAGTGCCTGCCGATGAGCCCCGTATTCCGAACCGCAGCATCGCTGTTGGCCGTCGCGGCCCTGATCGGCGCCGCCGGCGCCGCCCGCGGCATGCCGAGCTGCACCGGGCAGTTCTCCGCCACCCCACTGCAGGCGCTGCCCCATCCTGCGGTGGTTGCGGTCGACCTGCGAGACAATTCGCGGCGCAATGTCTCGCTCGGAGAGGCTTTCACCAATGGCCTGAGCCAGGCCGGCCTCAAGGTCACGGGCGCACCGAATGTACGCATCCGGCTGCGTTGGCAGGCCGTCGGACAAGGCGGCAGCGCCGGTTCGACCGTCGGGCTCGGGCGATCGGACAATTCGGGCTTCTCCTCATGGAGCAGCGCGCCGGTTTCCGGGCTCCAGGGCGGGAGGTCGGCGGCGCTTCCCGACTTCCCCTCCGCCGGCTTGTTTTCGCGTCAGCGCGGCACGACACCCACCGTGCTGCTGATCATGAACGCGCAGGCGCGTGGAGCAGATGGCACCGTGTACTGGGTCGCCTCCCTGCAATGCACGCCGCAGGGCGGCGACAATACCCAGCTTGCTTTCGACCTCGGGCAACTGCTTGGCCGGGCGCTCGGCAAACGGGTGGACAACCAGCCGATGTAGGCCCGTATTCGTCTAGCTAGAGGCGCTCGCTCAGCCGGATGGCGGCCCGGCAGCCCGCCTTGATGGCGGCGCGGAGCAGCGGATAGCCGGGCGCGCGTTCCGCCCCATGGGCGAGGCCGATGTCGCGATGCTCCAGTTCCTCGGCGCGGAATGCCTCGATCATCGCGCGCAGCTCCGCCTCGTCCTCCGGCAGGCGCGCGGCTTGGCCCGCGTAATGCGCGTCGATCGCCTCCTCGACCGCGACCGTGCAGGCCATCGCGGCCCGTTCGCCCAGCGCCGCCGTGGCCGCACCGAGCGCGAAGCCGGCCAGATGCCATACCGGCAAAAGCGCCGTCGGGCGCACACGGCGGCGGGCGATCAGTTCCTCGAAGGCGCGCAGGTGCCGCTCCTCCTGGGCCTTCATCTGGCGAATTGCCGCGGCGCCGGCACGCCGCCCCAGCACCGCGAGCTGGCCCTCGTAGATGCGGCGGGCGCCATATTCGCCGGCATGATCGACGCGGATCATGCGCGCGATCCGTTCCTGCGGTGGCGGATCACCCGGCAGGTACTGGTCTATCTTAGTCATCGCCTGCTCCCCCGGCTGCACGCGAGATAGACGGCGAGCGCAAGGAATACGACGACGGACCAGATCAGGTTCATCGCCGCGATCGAGACTGGCAGGCCGGGCACCAAGTAGCTCGGCGCGTCGCACGGCTTGGCCGGACGGAGCGGCATGGCAGCGAGCCGCTCGGCGATCGAACCTGTGCCGAGCGGCGGCGCGGCGCACTCTGGCAGCGGGCTCTTCCAAAGCCCCAGCTCCACGCCGACATGCACCGCCCCCAGCGCGGTGCTGGCAAGCAGGACGATCAGGCCTATGCCGAGTGCCCATCGCCCGGCACGCGGCGGCAGCGACGCGGCGATCAACCCGACGACGATCACGGCGCGCCAGGGCCAGCGTTCGACCAAGCAAAGCGCGCACGGCACGAGGCCGATCCAGTATTGCGAAGCGAGCGCCCCGCCGAGCGCCAGCGCACCGGCGAGCGCCAGGATCAGGGCGGCCGTGCGCGTTTGCAGCAGCGTCATGGCGCCGGTCCATGCGCCGCTTCCGCACGGCGGGCAACCCGCTTAGGCTTACGCGCGGCAATTCCACTGGCGGGGGCGGCCCCGTCGCCGGAGCGCCGCAGGGATGAGGGGCGGGTCGCGGTCCAGCATCTCGACGCCCAGGCGGCGGGCGGGCGGGCTGTTGCTGGCGCCGGTGCCCGGCGCAGAACCTGCCCGGTTCCTGAGACGCCGCCGCCCCGCTTCCGCGGGCGGCGCGACGTGCCTAGGCTGGACCTAGTCAGGCAGGCGAGGAGCAACGGACATGACGCGCATCCTGTGGGGCCGATCGACCTCCAGCAACGTGATGAAGGTGATCTGGCTGCTCGAGGAGCTGAAGCTTCCCTATGAGCGACGTGATGTCGGCGGCCCGTTCGGCAAGACTGACACGCCGGAATACCGCGCGATGAACCCCACGGGGCTCGTGCCGACCTTGCAGGAGGACGATTTCACGCTCTGGGAGAGCAACGCGATCCTGCGCTACATTTGCACGGCCCACGCCGGGAACACGCCCTGGTTTCCGTGGGATGCCAAGGCCCGCGGCAGCATCGACCGCTGGATGGACGCCCAGCAGACCGTGATGAATCGGCCGCAGGGCGTGATCTTCCTCGGCCTCGTACGCACCCCGCCGGAAAAGCGCGATCAGGCGGCGATCAAAGCGGCAATCGGCGAGGCGGCGCGGGCGTACGGCTATATCGGCGCCGAGCTCGCCCGCCATCCGTTCATCTGCGGCGATGCGCCGACGCTCGCCGACATCTGCTGGGGCGTGCATGTGCATCGCTGGTTCACCATGGAGTTCGACCGGCCGGAGGTGCCCAACCTGCGCGCCTGGTACGACCGCCTGCTCTCCCGGCCGGTGTACCGCGAGCACATCGCCCGTCCGCTGGTGTGAGCCTCAGCCGCGGAGCGGCACCCGCGCACGCAGCAGGAAGGGCGCGTCCGGCTCCGGCTGATAAAACAGGCAGATGCTATTGACGATGCGCTCGAGGCGGATCGCCGGGGCGAAATGCGCCGCGGCGGCATCGGCGATCCGGGCACGCTCCTCGGCCGCGAGCCGCCGTGTGAGCGTGATGTGGAAGCGCCAAGCGGCGAACACGTACGGATAACCGAAGCGGAGCAGCATCGCTTCCTGCGCCGCCGACAGCCCGGCGCGGCGGCGACGCGCGAGTTCGGCCTCATCGGGTGGGGCGCGGAAGCGGTCGAGCGCCGTCACGCTGAGATCGGCCAAGGCCTGCAAGCTCGTGGACGGCGCGGTTTCGCGCAGCGCGAGGAAGCCGCCGAGGCTGGCGACGACCAGCGGGGGCAGTGCGAACGGAGCAACCCCCGCCGCCAACGCGTGAGCTTCGGTGAGCACATCCTCCCAGGTGGCGCCGGGGCGCAGCCGCATCGGCGGCTTCAGAGTCGCGTGCAAGCCATAATGGCGCGGCGCCTCGGTGATCCCGGCGATCCCCGCCACGGCAGGCTGCGCGCACGCGGCCCCGGTTTCGGCGTCGCGGCCGAGCCAGGAAGCGCCGAGCGAAGCCAGCGGATCGTCCGGCTCGGGTGCATAGAACGCCGCCACCCGCCCCCGCGACGACATAGTCATGCGATACGTTCCGCGGCACGCCAAGTTGCAAGCGCAACCGGCACCTTCTCGCGCACCCGCACACGGACGAGATCGGCGCGCAAGCCTGCTTGCAGCGAGCCGCGATCGGCGAGACCGGCGATCCGAGCGGGAGCGGCGGAAATCATGGCGACCGCTCGCGGCAGCGCCACGCCGAAGCGCACGGCGGCAAACGCCGCCTCCATCAGGCTGGTCGGGACATAGTCCGAGGCGAGCGCATCGACGAGCCCGGCCTCCATCATCGCGCGAGCGGAGACATTGCCCGAATGCGAGCCGCCCCGCACCACGTTGGGCGCCCCCGCAATCACCCCCATGCCGGCGCGCTTGGCTGCCTCGGCTGCTTCCATCGAGACGGGGAACTCGCTCACCCGGATGCCGTCGGCGGCGTTCTCCGCCACCTCCTCGGCGGTGCGATCGTCGTGACTAGCCAGCGCGACATCGCTGCCGGCGAGGCGGCGGAGGACGAAGCGGCGATTCGCCTCCCGCAACCGTTCGCGATTGGCTTGCAGCTCGACGATCTTGGCGTCGAGTTCCGCATCGGTGGAGCCGATGCTGCGCCGCATGGCGCGGTAGTATTCGACATTGGCGTACTGCCCCACACCCGGCGTGTGGTCCATCAGGCTGACCAGCCGCACAAGCGGATGATCGGCAACAGAGTCGAACAGCGCCGGCATGTCGTCGGCGGGCACCTCGCAGCGCAGATGCAGAAAATGCTCCGCGCGCAGCAGTCCGGCCGCGCCGAGCGCCTCGATATCCGCCACGCCCTCGCGGAAGGTGCGGATGCGGTCCCTCTCGAAGCCGAGATCACCGAGGCAGAGCGCATCGAGCACTGTGGTCACGCCGGCGGCGGCGCATTGCTGGTCGTGCGCCACCAGCGCCGAGGAAGAGGGCCAGCGCGCATTGCTGCGCGGCTGCACCTGCCGCTCCAGATTGTCGGTGTGCAGATCGACGATGCCGGGGATCAGGTAGTCGCCTTCGAGATCGAGCGCGCCCTTGACGTGCGAAGGCCCGGGCTGAATGTCGGCGATCGCGTCTCCGCGCAGGAGAATGGTTCCGTGCAAGACCTCGTCCGGCAAGACGAGCGCCGCGTTAGTAAGAATCGTCTCTTTGATCATGCGGCGTCCTGCAAGGGCTCCATCGCAAACAGCCGGTCGGCGACCGCAGCGCGCACCTCCTCGTCGTGGAAGATGCCGACGATGGCGGCGCCGTCTTGCTTCGCCTCCCGGATGAGGTCGATCACGACGCGCCGGTTCGCCGCATCCAAGGATGCGGTGGGTTCGTCGAGCAGCAGGACCGGCCGGCGCGCAATGAAGCCGCGCGCCAGGTTCACCCGCTGCTGCTCGCCGCCCGAGAAGGTGGCCGGCGGCAACAGGTGTAGCCGGCGCGGGATGTTGAGCCGCGCCAGCAGAGCCTCGGCGCGCACGCGCGCCGCGTCCTCATCCATCCCGTGCGCGACGGCGGCCTCGGCCACCAGATCGCGCGCGCCGACGCGCGGCACGACGCGCAGGAACTGGCTGACATAGCCGATCGTCTCGCGGCGGATTTCCAGGATCGTGCGCTCATCGGCGACGGCGAGGTCGGTCATGGTGCCGCGATGGCGCACCAGGATGCGGCCGCCGTCGAGGCGGTAGGTGCCGTGGAGCGCGCGCATCAGGGTGGATTTGCCGACGCCCGAAGGACCGGAGAGCACCACGCATTCGCCGGCGCGGACTTCGAGGCGCAAGCCGTCCAGCACCGGGATCCGCACGCCGCCGCGGAGATGGAGGGTGAAGCTTTTGGCCAGTCCGCTGGCCGCAATCATCGTGTCGCTCATTGCAGCACCGAGCTGACCAGGAGCTGCGTATAGGGATGCTGCGGATCGTCCAGCACCTGATCCGTTAGCCCGTGCTCCACCACCCGCCCGCCCTGCATGACGATCAGCCGCTCGGCCAGCAGGCGCGCGACGCCGAGATCGTGCGTGACCAGCACCACCGCGATGCCGAGCCGGGAGACGAGCTTGCGGATCAAATCAAGCAGCCGCGCCTGCACCGAGACATCGAGGCCCCCCGTCGGTTCGTCCATGAAGACGAGGCGCGGATGCGTGACGAGCACGCGGGCGATTTGCAGGCGCTGCAACATGCCGCCCGAGAAGGTGCGCGGCAGGTCGTCGATGCGCGCGGGGTCGATCTCGACGCGCTCCAGCCATTCCGCGGCGGCGGCGCGGATATTGCCATAGTGCCGCGCGCCCTGAGCCATCAGCCGCTCGCCGATATTGCCGCCGGCGCTGACCGCCATGCGAAGGCTCGCCTTGGCATCCTGCTGCACGAAACCCCAGTCGGAGCGGTGCAGCCGGCGCAGCTCGGGCTCGGCCATCGCGTGCACGTCGGCCAGATGCCCCGCCTCGTCGCGGTACCAGACCGCGCCCGCATCGGGGCGCAGCCGGCCCAGCAGCACGTTGAGCAGGGTCGTCTTGCCCGAACCGGACTCGCCCACCACCGCCAGCACCTCGCCCGGCCAGAGATCAACCGAGACGCCGCGCAGCGCCGGGATTGGGCCGAAGGCGAAGGACAGCTCGCGGGCGGAAAGCAGCGTGGCGCTCACGCTGCCGCGCGCCGCCCGGCGCAGTAATCGGTGTCGGAGCAAACAAACATCCGCCCGCCGCGGTCGTCGGTGACGACTTCATCGAGATAGCTGTCGGTCGCGCCGCACAGGATGCACGCCTGCGGCGCGCGGGCGGGACGGAACGGATGATCGTCGAAGTCGAGCGAGCGCACCTCGGTATAGGGCGGCACGGCGTAGATGCGCTTCTCGCGCCCGGCGCCGAACAACTGCAGCGCGGCCATGCGGTGCATCTTCGGGTTGTCGAAGGCGGGGATCGGGCTCGGCGACATCAGGTAGCGCCCGTTCACCATCACCGGATAATCGTAGCTGATGGCCACCTGCCCGAGCCGGGCGATGTCCTCGTAAAGGCGCACGTGCATGACGCCGTACTCGGCGAGCGCGTGCATCCGCCGCGTCTCGGCGCGCGAGGGCACGAGGCGCCACAGCGGCTCCGGCTGCGGCACCTGATAGACGAGGATCTGGTCCTCCCGCAGCTTGGTTTCCGGGATGCGGTGGCGAGTCTGGATCACGGTCGCCTCGGCGGTGCGCGTGGTGGTGCGGACGCCGGCGGTGCGGGCGAAGAAGCGGCGGATCGAGACGGCGTTGGTGGTGTCGTCCGCGCCCTGGTCGATCACCTTGAGCACGTCGGCGGGACCGAGCACCGAGGCGGTGATTTGAATGCCGCCTGTGCCCCAGCCATAGGGCATCGGCATCTCACGCGAGCCGAACGGCACCTGGTGGCCGGGGATCGCCACCGCTTTCAAGAGCGCGCGGCGGATCATTCGTTTCGTCTGTTCGTCGAGATAGGCAAAGTTGTAGCCGTTCATTTCGCGGGCTCCGTCTTGCGGGAGTCCCCCACCTCGCCCCAACCCTCTCCGCTCCCGGCGGTGGCGAGGGAGCTCGCGGCAGCCGCGCGCATCCGGCGCACCGCTTCGAGCTCGCTCTGGAAATCGACGTAGTGCGGCAGCTTCAAATGCTCGACGAAGCCGGTCGCTTCCACGTTGTCCGAATGATAGAGGACGAATTCGACATCCTGCGCCGGAGCGCCGGTTTCCTCGCCGAGCTCCGCGGCGCGCAGCGCGCGATCGACCAGCGCCATCGCCATCGCCTTGCGTTCGGAATGGCCGAAAGCCAGGCCGTAGCCGCGCGTGAACTGCGGCGGGACGGTCTTCGAGCCCTTGAACTGGTTGACCATCTGGCACTCGGTGAGCGTCAGGTCGGCGATGCTGACGGGAAAGCCGAGCTCCGGCGGCACGATTTCCACTTCCACCTCGCCCACGCGAATCTCGCCCGCGAACGGGTGCGTACCGCCATAACCGCGCTGGGTGGAGTAGCCGAGCCCGAGCAAAAAACCCTCGTCGCCGCGCGCCAAGGCCTGCAAGCGCAGCGCGCGGTCGGCGGGAAAGCGCAGCGGCTGGCGGGTGAGGTCAGGCGGGTCCGCAACTTGCGGCTCGTCCGGCTCCAAGAGCCCTTCGCCGCCGAGAAAGGCGTGGACATGCGGCGCCGGCTCGGCATCGGGGCGCGCCTGTTTGGCATCCGGCGGTTCGCTCCCTTCGAGCGCGAAATCGAGCAGCCGGTGGCTGTAGTCGTAGGTCGGCCCGAGCACCTGCCCCCCCGGCAGATCCTTGAAGATCGCCGAGATGCGCCGCGTGATCGCCATGCGCGCGGTTTCCACCGGCTGCGACGCGCCCAAGCGCGGCAGGGTGGTGCGGAAGGCGCGGACGAGGAATGCTGCCTCCACCAGATCGCCCTGCGCTTGCTTGATCGCGAGCGCGGCGAGACCCGGATCGTAGAGCGAGCCCTCAGCCATCACGCGATCCACCGCGCGCCCAAGCTGTTCTTCGATCTGCGCGGTTCCGAGCTCCGGCACTGAACGGTCGCCGCGCCGCGCATCGGCGAGCCAGGTGTGGGCGGCGTCGATCGCGCGCTCGCCGCCCTTGACCGCGACATAGGCCATCAGAGCGCCTCCACCGCGACGCCGCGCGGCAACGCGGCGAGCGCGGTGCCGGCGCAGAGGACGAGGTCGATGCCGCGCGGAAAGCGCGCGCGGTTGGCCGCCCAGTGTTCGGCAAAGTCGGACGGCACTCCGTCGACGGCGAGCACGACGGCGCCGTCGATCCCCGGCCCGCGCAGCCGGAAGCGCTGACCGGCGCCGAGGCGGGCGACCTGAAGGATCAATGTGGCGCCTTCCTCGGGCGCTTCGTGCGTGCCGGCGTTGAGCGCGCCGAGATCTGGCATGGCGGTCGCGAACAGGAACGAGGCCTCAGCGGGAGGGACGAAGCGGGCGCCGCAGTGGAACGCAAGCCAATCGCGCGCGGCCTTCGCGTCGTCGGGCACGCAAAGCGGGGCGTCCTGGTCGATCAGCGTGAGCAGCACCGCGGCAGCCGCCGGGCCGAGCGGGGCGGGGGGCGACAGCCCCTCCCCGGCCGCGTGCCGCGTCCCCGGCCTCGCCATCGCATCCAGCACGGCGCGGAAGCAGGATTGGGCGCCCAGAACGGGATCGGCGAAGCCCGCGCGGTCGGTCATCAGCGCATGGTCCGCATGGTGAAAAACTGCACGCGCGTCGCCGCCGCCTTGGCCGCAACCGTCTCGCGCGCTTGCTGCTGCGCCGCTGCGAAGGAAGCGATGACGGGTTCCAGCGTGGCGCGCCAGCGTTCGTCCTGCATCAGCGCGTCCGCCGCCGCCGCCAGTTCCGCATGGCGCGGCGCGCGCCCGGCGACATAGGCGTGGCCCACGATGCCGTTCTCGGTCTGCACCGCGCAGCGGGTGACGGTCATCTCGCCCAGGTTGAACGGCCCGCCCCCGCCGCCAATGCGCCCGCGCACCATCACCATGCCGACCTCCGGGCCGCGCAGCACCGTCCAGACCGGCCGCGCCTCGGCGGACAGCGCCGCCTCCAGCGCGCCCGCGTCGGCCCGCGCCAGCACCGCCATCCACCGCCGCCGCTCGTCCCGCATCCAGGCGCGTCCCCGAAATACATCTAGATGACTAGACAAGATCGAGAATCCGGTCAATACAGCTGTGCCCGAAAGCGGAGGGAGCTGGGTGAATCTCCGATGACAGCGGAAGCGGCCGTGCTGGCGCCGCGCGAGGGTGTGGCGCGGTGGCGGCAGATCGCCAATGCGCTCTCGGCCGAGATCGGCGAGGGCGCCTACAAGCCGGGCAGCAGATTGCCGACCGAGGCGGAGCTTGCCCACCGCTTCGGCGTCAACCGCCACACCGTCCGTCACGCGATGGAGGAGTTATCGCGCGCCGGGCTCGTGCGCGTCGAGCAGGGCCGCGGCGCCTTTGTGCCGGAGGACGTGCTTGATTACGTCGTCGCGCCACGCACCCGCTTCTCCGAGTGGATCAGGCGGCACAACAAGGAACCGTCAGGGCGCATCATCCGCCTCGGCACCGAGCCCGCTTCCCCCGCCGCCGCCGCCGCGCTCGGCGTGTCCGAGGGCGCGCCGCTCGTGGTGCTGCACCGGCTCGGCCTCGCCGACGCTCGCCCGGTCAGCCTCGGCAGCCACCATTTCCCGCCCCGCTTGGCCGGCATCGCCGAGGCGCTGGCCCGCATGCCCAGCATCACCGAGGCGCTGCGCGCGGTCGGCGTGGCCGATTATCTGCGTCAGGTGACGCGCGTCACCGCCGCGCTGCCGACGACGGAGGAAGCGGCGCTTTTGCAAATGCCGCGCTCCCGCCCGGTGCTGGTGACGGAGAACATCAACGTCGATGGCGAGGGCAGGGTGGTGGAGTTCGGCCTCTCCCGCTACCCGACGCCGCGCGTGCAGATCGTCGTGGAGCCATGACCCGTCCCCTAAGCATTACCGGCGCCGAGGCGCTGCTGCCCTCCGGCCTCGCGCCGGCCGACATCGTGCTGGAGGAGGGCATCATCGCCGCACTCGACGGCAGCACGCGCGGGCTGCGGCTCGACGCCCGCGGCCTGCTCGCTTTGCCCGGCATCGTCGATATCCACGGCGACGCGTTCGAGCGGCAGCTGCAGCCGCGCCCCGGCGTGGCATTTCCGCCCGATATCGCGCTGCGCGACACCGAGGCGCAGTTGCTCGCCAACGGCATCACCACCGCCTTCCTCGGCATCACGCTGAGCTGGGAGCCCGGCCTGCGCGGGATCCAGACCTGGCGCGCGGTGCTCCATGCCTTGAGCGAGGGCCGCTGGGCCTGCGATCTGCGCGTCCATTGCCGCTGGGAGGCGTTCAACCTCGATGCGCTGGAGACGGCGATCGCGGACATACGCGCGGGCCGGGTGCACCTGCTCGCCTTCAACGATCACACGCCCGCAATCGTCCGCCGCCTCGACGATCCGGCGACGGCGGTAAAATACTGCGAGCGCGCGGAACTGACGATGGAGGCGTTCCGCGCCGTCGCCGCCGCGATCCCCGACCGCGCCGCCGAGGTTCCGGCCGGGCTCGAGGCGATCGGCGCGGCGGCGCGCGCTTCCGGAATCCCGATCGCGAGCCACGATGACGCGACGCTCGCGGATCGCGATTTCTTCCGTGCGCGCGGCGCCCGCATATGCGAGTTTCCGATGCGCGAGGAGGTCGCCCGCGCCGCCGCCGCCGCCGGCGATTTCGTAGTGATGGGCGCGCCCAACGTGGTGCGCGGCAAGAGCCATCTCGGCTGGGCCTCCGCCGCGCGTCTCGCCGAGGCCGGCATCTGCTCGGTGCTCTGTTCGGACTACTATTACCCCGCCATGCTCCCCGCCGCGCTGAAGCTGGCCGAGGGTCCGCTCGGTTTCGCACGCGCCTGGAACCTGATTTCCGCCGCTCCCGCCCGCGCCGCGGCCCTTTCCGACCGCGGCGAGATCGCCGAGGGAAGGCGCGCCGACCTCGTGCTGGTCGACCCGCATGAGCGCACGGTGGTAGCGACCATCGCCGCGGGTCGGATCGCTTATCTATCCGCGACCGGGGCCAGCCGCCTCAGCTAAGTCCCGCCCGTGAGCCCTGCGTGAACCCTGGTCCGTTGCGCTACCGCGCTCGGTTCACGCCAAGCCCGCCACCCTGCGGCCCCGAAATGACCGGGTGGAGGCATAGATGGCGGGTTTCGATCCGCAATGGCTTGATCTTTCGTGGTATCGGCTCTCCCGCCTTGGCGATCGGCAGCCGCCGGTCCGCATGGCCTCACTGGCGGGGCGCGCCGTCGCCGCCGATCCGATTCACATGATCGGCCCCTACTGCGCCGGCGAGTTCGTCGCCGCGCTCGACGACCAGACGCGGGCCGCCCGCTTCCTGCGCGCAATGACGCCGGAGATGGTGCGGCGGCATTACCGCGAGCTCGACCCCGACGCCTCGATCCTCGTGGTGTGGATGGAAAGCGCGGTAATCTGCGGGCTGGCGGAGACGATTCTGCACCGGCGGCCCCGTGGCATCGAGGCCGAGCTCGGGCTCTGCGTCGCACCGGCCTGGCGTGGGCGCGGCATTGAGGTGCCGCTGCTCGCGCGCGCCGACGAGGAGGCGGCGGCGCGCGGCGCGACGATCTGCCGCATCCTGCTCGGCGAACCGAACTCCGCCGAGGCCGAGGCGGTCCGCCGCCTCGGCGGCATCATCGACTGGGAGCAGCACGCCGGCATCTTCCGCCACCGGCAACAAAGCGAAGCTGCGCTAACCAGAACCGGCGGGGGATAGCCGCCCCCATCGTTACCGGCATCCCGGTTGCGGGCGCTCAGGCAAAGAAGGCGGTGCGGTAACCGACGCGCAGAACACCCGCCGCGCGCTCCCTATCGCGTCTGCACCGCGTAATCCCTTCCAGCCCACTCCCCGCTGCGCCGGCGCCAGGTGAACAGCACGGTTGCGCCGGCCGGCAGTGCTTCGGTCGGCAACTCGCAAACCTCCGTCCCGAGGCCGGTGCCGGCGGTCGGCGTGTCCTGCACCGTCGTCCAACCGTCGGTGCTCCAATGCACCGTTGCGGGCTCGGGGAGGTCGATCCGCAGCGCCCTGCCGGCGGGCATGGTCTCGCTCCGCCAGTCGGGGCGCCAGGGGAGGCAGCGCGGGGTCTGACCCCGGCGCACGTAGCGGGCATGGGTCTGCGGCGGCAGATCGAACACCGCGCCGTCGGCGAGCGAGCGGATCAGCTTCAAATGCTCCGCGTGCGCCCAGACAAGCGGCATGGCCGAACCGCTCGGGCGGCCCGGATAGAGCTCGCGCCCCGGGATCGGCGCGGCGTCCCAAACCTGTTCGGGCAGCAGCCCGCCCTCGCTCGCGCACGCCTCCATGGTGGCGAGCAGGCGCTCGGCCTCGGCGCGGCGCCCGGCGGCTAGTTCGTAATGCGCGCGCTCCCCGGTCAGCAGCGGCCAGGCGCGGCCGATGCCGCAACCGCGAAAGGGCGAACCGTCAGCGCACTCGCCGTAGCCGTCGCCGTTGTAGCGGCGCCAGACCGGCCCGGGCGGCAAATCGGCCTTCAGCAGATGGTCGATCACGACGATCGTGTTGCGGATACGCGGATCGTCGGGCGCGCGCAGGCCGAAGCGGACCAGCGCCAGGGCGTCGGGGCTCACCAGCAGGTCCGCCGGCAGGCGCCCCGAATCGCCCGGACGGTTTCGCACCTCCACATCCTCGAACGGCGCGGCGCGGGCTTCGCTGTCGTAATTCGGCGCGACACGCACATAATAGCCCTCCACGCCGCAATCGCGCGCGAGCTGCGTGCCGCTGACGTAGAGCCAGTCCTCGATCATGGCGTTCCACGCATCGGCGGTGTCGCGCAGCACCCCCGGGGCGGCGCCGTCCTCCACCGCCTCGGCGATCTCGGCCGCCGCCACCAAAGCGGCGATCTCCACTGCGAGCGTGAACGGCGTGTAGCCGGCGTTTTCTTCCCAGCGGTCCTGGCGCGTCACCGGGCCGCGTTGCAGCACAAAGCCCGCCGCCTTGCGGACCATCGGCCAGAAATCCTGCAACTCCGGTCGCGCCAGCGCGCCGGTGCGCCAGGCGAGATCGACCAGCAGGATCGGGAACGCGCATTCGTCGAGCTGCAAGCCGCGCCAATAGGGCGAGCCGTCGAGCCAGCAATTCTGCGGCCAGCTTCCGTCCGCCTCCTGTGTCGCGCGCAGATAGCGCAGCACGCGGCGGGCCTCGTGCGGCGCGCCGCAGGCGAGGAACCCGCCCGCCGTCTCGACAAGGTCGCGCGGCCAGACCAGATGGTAGCCGCCCATGTCGTCGTCGCCCTTGGCGAAGCCCCAGGGGATCGAGAGGCTGGCGATCAGGCCGCCCGGAAAAGTCGGGCTCTCGTGGCAGCGCAGCACGCCCGTGCTGATGCGGTAGGTGTTACGCCCGTTGACGCGGCGGTCGAGCGAACGCAGCCGCGCCTGCCATTCCCGCCAGTCGGCGGCGTATTCCTCCTCAGCCTGTGCGAACGGGCGCTGCAAGCTCGCGCGCACGCGGAACGCCGCCTCGGCCTCGCTGCGCCCGAAACCGAGCGCGAGCCGGGTTGGCATGTCCGGTTCAATCGTGAGCTGCGCGGTCAGCGCCACATTGCCGTCCTCGGCGCGCTCGTAGGCGGCGAGGCGCCCGGTGTTGCGGACGAGCTGCCAGCCGTCGGAGACGCCGGCATATCCGACCGACCGCGCCAGGAAGGCCCGGTCGGACCCGAGGGCGAGCACGGTGCCGTCGCCGCGCGCGAACAGCATGTCCTGCCCTTTGTAGTCGCCGAGCCAGGCGGTGTTGTGCGCCCCGCCATTGACGAGGTGCGGCGCGAGCAGCGCGAACACATCGAGCGGCGACCCCTCCGGCGCAACGCGGATTTCCTGCAGAACCACATCGTGGCGGGGGTCGGCGATGATGCGCTTGATCACCCGGAACCGCCCGTCCTTGTGCGTGTTGGTCAGCGTGAAGGCGGGCACGCCGTCCTCGAGCGTCGCGACCTCGAAGGCGCAGTCGCGCTTCTCCTCGGCGAAGAAGCCGTCCGGCCCGGCGAGCAGCAGGCCGAAATCGCGCGTGCAGGCCTGATCGACGCGCGGGTAGTAGATTTCGTTCAGGATGCCGTGGCTGAGCGTGAACCAGACACGGCTCGCGAACGCGAGGCCGGTGCCGATGCCGCTCTTCGCGCTCGAGGTCCAGCGCGGGGGAATGCCGGGCTTGCCGGGTGCGTCTGTCATGGGGGACCTCGCCGGATCGGACCGGCATCCTAGGCCAGCAGTCGGCCGCACCTCTATTGGCGCGGCGCGCCGGATGGTTCACGCTCGCTTCACGCCAATGCGACCATCCAGACCCGGGCCGCGGCCGGCACCTCGCCGGCGGCGCGCCATGCATCCATGCAGGAGAATGCGACCATGCCGACACCCACCTCCGTCCCGGAAAAGCCCGACGCCGTGGCGATCGGCGACTGGGACCGCTGGGGCCGACTGGTCATGACCTGGGCGACGGGCGTGAACCATCTGGCCGACGGCCAGACCTACCGCCCGCCGCACTCGCTGAGCGACTTGAGGCGGCAGGCCGAGCTCGCCGGCTGTCAGCTCACGATCCCGGCCAAGATCAAGAAGCTGCACGTGATCCAAGAGAACGACGACACGCTGGTGCTGACGCTGCCACCCAAGAGCATGGTCGACGCCTACACCACCTACCTGACGGAACTCGGCTCGCAGGCGGGCGGGGCGGTGTATCCGTTGCCGCCGTTCTACGGCAATTCCTGGGGCGCCAGCTACAAGATGACGACCGCCCAGCTACTCGCCATGCAGGCGGCGCGGGTGGGTGAATACACGATCAATAACTGCCAGTAGCACCGTTCCACCAAGCCTCGTAGCGCGCGCCGCCGGCCGGCAGCCCGGCGCCGCTCAGGCCCTCGCGCAGATGCTCCCAGTCCGCGCGATTGCTGATCGGATACAGATGTAGCAGCCAGCGCGTGATCGCCTCGTCGGTCGGGGTCTCGGCGCTGCACCAGGCGCCGCGCGCCAGCACGATGAACCGCGCGGCATCGGCCCGCGCCTCGGCCGTTCGCCCGAGACGGAAGAGCGCCGCCGCGCGCCATGCAGGCAGCGTCTTGATGGTGTCCATCGCAAGATCGGTCGCACGCAGAGTGCCCTCATAATCGCCCGCCAGGTAGGCGATGCTCACCTCGTAGGCCCAATGCGTCCGACTGGGACGCAGCGCCGGATCGAGCGCCGGCCGCGCGAGCGTCCGCGCCTCGTCCGGGCGGCCGCGGAACGCCTTGAAGAGGGCGACCGCGATCTGCGTCCAGGAATCCTGCGGGTTGAGCTCACAGGCGAGGTCCATGTGCAGGTCGGCCGAATCGAACTGCCCGATCATCGCGTGCGCCCAGCCGAGGCAAAGCTGCGCGCGGGTGTCGATCGGATCGAGCTGCACCGCCCGGCGCGCGAGCTCTAGCGAGCGGCGCGCCGCCTCTTGCGTTCGCATCACGCCGGGATGGACGATGTGCGCCGAGTTGCTCATCTCCGCCAGGCTGCAGTGCGCGGCGGTGAAATGCGGCGCCTCCGCGATGATGCGTTCGAACTCGCGCGCCGCGTGTTCCCACTCCTCGTGCCCGAAGCTGCGGATCTGGCGGCGGCAGCGCAGCCAGCGGTCATAGAGGCTTAGCGAGATGTCGGGCTCCCCCGCGAGGCGCATGATGCGCTCCGCCGACAGGTGGACCTGCAAGACCGAGGCGATCCGCGCGACGATCTGCCGCTGCACGTGGAACCACTGCTCCGGCTTGAGCTCGAATCCCTCGCTCCAGACGAACACGTTGGCGTCGATTTCCTTGAGGATAAGCACGAGGCCGACCGCGTTGTCGCCGTCGCCCGCGATGATGCTGACCTCGTAGCGCGCGCCTAGGTCGGCGAGACCCGAGGGGCCCGCTCCCTCGATCGGCTGGTCGGTGACGTACCACTCGCGGAAGCGCACCAGCGAGGCGATCAGGTTTTGCCGGAACCCCTCGATCAGATGCGGCTTGTCGGCGGCCAGGCCGCGAATATCGACCGGCCCCACCGACAGAAGCGGCTTGCTGCCCCCAGCGCGGGGAGCGGACGGCGCCTGCCGCGGCGGCGGGGGTTCGGGCGCATGGTCGAACACGCCGGACTTGATGTCCGCGACCAGCCGCTGCGTCGCGGCCGACGGCTCCATGCCGTACTCGTCGTCCAGCAGGTCCCAGAGCTGCTTGTAGGCTTTCAGAGCCCCGGCGATGTCGCCCGCCTCGGCTCGGGCCTGCATCAGCGCGCGGCACGCCTCCTCGTGCGTCGGATCGAGGTTGATCGCCGCCTCGGCAAGCCGCATCCGGGCTTCCCGGCCCAGATCCTCGCGGCCGATCCCGGCTTCGAGCGCTCGCATCAACCGCTCTTGCAAACTGTGCCGCTTCGCGAGCAGCCAGCCACGGAACTCAGGATCGACGTCGTCGAGGTCCTGGAGTAGCAAATCCGCGGCGCGCGGCTGATCGAGCAGCAGCGGATGAGCGCGCAGCGCCTCCGCCTCCGCCGTGACGTGGGCGACATCGAGTTCGACGGAGGCCGCATCGAGCGAGACCGCGAGCTTGTCGGTGCGGAACCCCTCGTATCCGGCGGCGGCGAAGGCAGTGCGAATTTCCCGCAGGGTCTGGCGCAGCGATGCGCGCGCCCGCTCCTCGTCCGATTCGCTCCAGAGCAGCCCCACCAGCCGCTCCCGGGTCTCCTGCAAGCCGCCGGAGAGCAGCAGATAGGCAAGCACCGCGCGCGCCTTGCGCCCGAGCCCATGCACGGGAAGGCCGGCGACGGCGAACCGCGCCGGGCCGAGCAGTGCGGCCTGAAGCCGCACCTGGCCGGCCGCGACCGTTGCAACCGAAAGCGAGCTATCCGGCATCGCTGCAGCAGGATGCGAACGATCGGCGCGGCCGCGGCTCGGCATATCTTGACGGTAGGGGCCTTCCGGCCGCTGTGACCATAACGTCCGCTCCTTCCGTCGTGAGCGCGCGGCAAATTACACCCGACCATCACCCCGTGAACAGGCGAAAATCAAGACGCGCCCGGCAGGGCGCGCCTTGGCGAGTTGAGCCGCATTGTCAGGGCCAATCGTTGTCGGGCCGGTTGCGGTCGCCTTGTGCCGGCGCGACGACGAGCGAAGCGATCACCGCCGCGATGAGCGCGGTGAATACAACGAATATGGTGATCCACATGGCATCACCTCGGGGCTGGCTCGGATGCCGCTTGGTTCAGCCGGCGCCGCCGCCGGCATTGGGCTGCGTCCAGGGGTAGGGGTCGGCGGCGACCGCGCGACCTGCCCCGAGGGCAACGCCGAGCAGCATCAGCGCGAGCGCGAAAGACGCGGTGAATTTCCTCATTTCGGCCTCCTCTTCGGTGTCTCCCGGCGGGACGAACATTTCGTCTCGCCTGAGACCGGTGGAGGATGCGGCCGGCAGCGTGAGACCAGAGCTAAATCACCGTGGGGAACGGATTCACGGCAGGAGCGGCGAACCGGGCGGATGGGCAGGCGTGGCACGCTGCTGGCCGGTTCGGAACAATTGGCCCTCGCTTTCATTCGTCATGGCCGGGCTCGGCCTGGCTCGGCCCGGCCATCCGCGTCTTTCGGCACGCGAGTAACGACATGGATGCTCAGCCTTCGCCGCGCATGACTCTCGAAATAAGCCGGCCATGACGGAATCGCTTCCGTCAGTAACTCTCCGGCGCAATCACGTTCTGCGGGCGCGAGCCGAGCAGGGCGGCCCGCATCGTCTCGGCACCCTTCACCCGGATGTCCTCCCACGCCTCGGGCGTGTGGAAGGCGGAGTGCGGTGTGATGACGAGCCGGCCCTCAACCCAGGGCTCGCGCGCGCGATAGGCCCGGATCAGTTCGGGCACGGGATCGGCGGGCGGTTCCACCGGAACCACGTCCAACCCGACGCCGGAGAGATGCCCGCTCTTCAGGGCGGCGGCGAGCGCGTCGATGTCTATGATCGGCCCACGCGCGGTGTTCACCACCACCGCCCCCTTCGGCAGCAGCGCCAACTCCTTCGCGCCGATCATGCCGCGCGTCTCCGGAGTGAGCGGCGCGTGCACCGACAGCGTATCGGTCTGCGCCAGTAGATCCTCGAGGGTGGCGGCGCGCGCAACGCCGATCGCGAGCTCGGCGCCGTTCGGGCGGTAGGGATCGAAGAACACCACCCGGTAGCCGAGCGCCTTGGCGCGCAGCGCCGCCGCGGTGCCGATACGGCCGAGACCGATCACGCCGAAGGTCATCACGCTTGTGCGCCGGATTAGCGGGTCGAATACCGCGCGCCAGGGCGCAGGCGGCTCGCGCCGCTGCCACTCATGGTGCAGAAAGAGCCCGCGCCGCAGCCCGAGCGCCAGCGCGATCGCATGGTCGGCAACCTCGGTCGTGCCGTAATCTGGCACGTTGCAGACCATGATCCCAAGATCGGCCGCCGCCTTGCGATCGATGCCGTCGTAACCCACACCCATCCGCACCACGCAACGCAGCTTCTTGAAGCGCGCGAGCTGGTCGCCCGGCACGCGCTGGCGCAGGATCATCAGCCCGTCCGCTGCCGCGCAGTCGGCGTCCGTCAGCTCCGCGAGCGTGCGGGTGTCGCGCACCACCACGTTCACCTCCGGCCCGAAGATGCGCCGCTCCACGCTGTCATCGGCATAGAGCTTCTCGGGATAGAGCACCGTCAGCGCCATTCGTCTCTCCTGTTCGCTGCGTCCTTCATGCGGCGCGACGGCGCGGACGGCAACCGCCCGAGGTTGCCCGCCCGGGCACGACCGCGCACTCTGGGGGTCCTGCGAGCCTGGAGAACGGAACGAATGAACGGCGCCGAATCGCTCGTCCACACGCTGCTCCGGTGCGGCGTCGATACCTGCTTCACTAATCCCGGCACGTCCGAGATGCATTTCGTTGCCGCGCTTGACCGGATTCCGGGGATGCGCTGCGTGCTCGGCCTGTTCGAGGGGGTGGCGACCGGCGCGGCCGATGGCTATGCGCGCATGGCGGGCAAGCCCGCGGCGACGCTGTTGCATTGCGGCCCCGGCCTCGCCAACGGGCTCGCTAACCTGCACAACGCGCGCCGCGCCCAGACGCCGATCGTCAACATCCCGGGCGACCAGGCGACCTATCACCGCCCGCTCGACGCGCCGCTCACCGCCGATACCGAGGGGTGGGCGCGCGGCGTATCTGGCTGGGTCCGCACCGCCACCTCGGCCGCGCGGGTCGGGCACGATGCCGCCGTCGCGGTTCAGGCGGCGCGCACCGCGCCGGGGCAGATCGCGACCCTGATCCTGCCTTCCGACACCGCCTGGGACGAAGGGGGCGTCGTGGGCGAACCCCTGCCCGTCCCGGAGCGCCCGCACGCCGATCCGCACCTTATCCGCGCCGCCGCCGCCGTGCTGCGCCGACGCGAACCGACCTTGCTGCTGCTCGGCGGCGAGGCCTTGCGCGAGGAATCGCTCGCGCTCGCCCACCGCGTCGCCGCGTCCAGCGGTGCCAAAGTGATGGCGATGGGCTCCAACGCGCGCATGGCCCGCGGACGGGGACGGCTTCCGATCAACCGCATCCCCTATCCGGTCGATATCGCGGTGAAGGCACTTTCCGAGTTCCGCCACGTGATCCTGGTTTCCTGCCGCAAGCCGGTGATCTTCTTCGCCTACCCGAACAAGCCCGGCAGCCCGGTGCGCGACGATGCCGACGTGCACGTGCTCGCCCGCCCGGAGCAAGACCCCTTCGACGCCCTTTCGCGTCTCGCCGACGAACTCGCCGCGCCCCCCGCCGCGATCCCCGATCCCGGCCCGCGTTCCGAGCCCGCGCGCGGGCCGCTGACCTCGGAGAACTTCGCCGCCACGCTGTCGGCGCTGCTGCCCGAGCAGGCGGTGGTTTGCGACGAATCGATCACCTTCGGGCGCGGATTCTTCCCCGCGACTTACGCCGCCGCCCCGCACGACTGGCTGAGCGTCACTGGCGGCGCGATCGGCGGCGGGCCGCCACTGGCGACGGGGGCGGCGATCGGCGCGCCGGGGCGGCGGGTGGTGAACCTGCAAGCCGACGGCTCGGCGATGTACACGATCCAGGCGCTATGGACGCAGGCGCGCGAGAACCTGGATGTCACGACGATCATCTTCTCCAACCGGAAATATCAGATATTGATCGGCGAGCTTGCCAATGTCGGCGCCAATCCCGGCCGCACGGCGCTGGACATGCTCGATCTCGGCAACCCCGATCTCGATTTCACCGCCCTCGCCCGCGGCATGGGCGTGGAGGCCGCGCGCGCCGAGGATTGCGAGAGGTTCGCCGACCTGTTCGCCGCCTCGCTGCGGCGGAAGGGACCGTTCTTGATCGAGCTGGTGGTGTGAGGCGCTGCGTCGTCATTCCCGCGAAAGCGGGAACCCATGAAACGATCGGGCTGCCATAGCCGGGGCACGGTTCCGTAGCCCCAGCTCGGGGAGCTCCGCCTACGGCCGCGTATACCGCGTCGTTGACGTCTCAGGCATGGCGGCCGACGTGATCACCACCGGCTCCGCCGGGCAGAGGCGCGGCACGGGGTCGCCCTTCTGCCACAGCCAGTATTTGTTGTCGGCGGAACCGTTCACCGCAATGACCTTGTGGCTGCCGCGCGCGTCGATCGCGTGGATCGTCACGCGGCTGATCAGCCCGCCCTTCAGCCGGCGCATGTCGTCGACCGCCTCCAGCACCGCATCGGCCACCGCGGCGCCCTTCTTCATGTAGAGCACCACCGCGCGCGCCGTGCCGCAGCGGATCGTCATCTCGCCCGCCCCGGTGCAGGCGCAAGCGCCGTAACGCGCATCGGCGTAGGAGCCGGCGCCGACGATCGGGCTGTCGCCCAATCGGCCGGGATATTTCCACGCCCAGCCCGAGGTGCTGGTGCCGGTGCAGATGTTGCCGCGCGAGTCCTGCGCGAGAAAAACCGTGGTGTCGCGGCCGGTCTCGGGGTCGATCGCGTGGCGGCAGAGATCGGCGAGCGGCGCCTCCGCCCAGCGTGCGCGGTCCGCCGCCGGCACCTCGTGCTCGAACCAGGCCTGCCAGGCGCGGCGGGAATCCTCGGTCAGGTTCTCGGCGGTCTCGGCGCCGATCTCACGCGCGAACCGTGCCGCGCCGTCGCCGACCAGAAGCTCGTGCGGCAGGCGGCGCATCACCTCGCGTGCCACCGACACCGGATGCAGGAACCCCTTGAGCGCGCCGACCGCGCCCGAGCGCAAGGTCGTGCCGTCCATCAGGCAGGCGTCGAGCTCCACCTCGCCGAGCAAATTGGGCCAGCCGCCGCGGCCGACCGTCCGCACGTTCGGATCGGCCTCGATCAGCCGGATGCCAGCCTCGATCGCATCGAGCGCAGGGGCACCTTCGGCCAGCATCCGCGCCGTCGTGGGCGCGCCGACCGTGCCCTCATTGTTGGTGACCAGGATCACGCGGTTTTCCTTCCGTTCCAGGCAAAATCAGTTGCACGCGCCGCCCCCGCCGTGCCACGCTGCGCCGCAACAGGACGGTCCCAGGAAGGCGACAGCCGGCCGCCGCGCGCAAGTCGCGGACGGGATGGCCTCGTCCGCGCGATGCGGAAGGAGTGAGCGCCATGCTGGATCAAGCGGTCGGGACCAAATTCGCCCATGTCAAGCCGGACGACACGCCCTGGCGCGGTACCGGGTTGCGCGACTTCTTTCTCTATCGCGACCTCGGCGTCGCCGACGCGACGGGCGGGCGCGTGATCGCCCAGCTCGTGCGGGCGAACGACCCGCCGGAGCACGGCACCGGCTGGCACCGTCACGTCGCCGAGTTCCATATCGTCTATATGCTGCAGGGCTGGGCCCGGTTCATGTACGAGGACAAGGAGCATCTCGTCAGCGCCGGGGACTGCGTGCACCAGCGGCCGGGCATCACGCACTACCTGTTCGATTATTCGCCCGACATGGAATATCTGGAGATCGTCGCGCCGGCGGATTTCGGCACCGTGGACGTGGACGGCCCTTGCGAGGTGCCGGCGCCGACGCCCTGGCGGTAGGCGCGCCCTCAGAACTCCATCTCGAGCTCGTCGATCTCCTCGGGCTCGCGCAGCGCCGCCTCGGTCCATTCGCGCAGGTCGGGCCATTGCAGTATGCGCGCGGCATAATCGGCGCACACCGCGTCGAGCCGCACGTCGTAGGTGACGAAGCGCGTCACCACCGGCGCGTACATTGCATCCGCAACCGTCAGCCGACGGCCGAACAGATACGGGCCGCCCCAAGTCTGCAGGCACTCGCGCCAGATCGTGACGATCCGGTCGATGTCGGCCTGCGCCTCGGACCAGATGGTGAAGCCCGGGCGGCGCGCGCGCAAGTTCATCGGCAGGGATGAGCGCAGCGCGGAGAAGCCCGCGTGCATCTCGCCCGAGATCGAGCGGCAGCGCGCCCGCGCCGTCCGGTCGGCCGGATAAAGCCCGGCCTGGGGGCGGAGTTCGTGCAAATACTCGGCGATCGCCAGCGTGTCCCACACCTGCCGCCCGTCATGGATGAGGCACGGCACCAGGATCGAGGAGGCCCGCAGCAAGAGCTCGGCGCGGGTGGCGGGATCGTTGGGATCGACCGGCTTCTCCTCGAAGTCGAGGCCGGCGAGACGGGCGAGCAGGAAGCCGCGCAGCGACCAGGATGAGTAGTTCTTGCTGCTGATCAGAAGCGTGGCTTCGGCCACCCTGCACCCCCTTGCCGCACGGGCTCTTTCGATGCTGCATTGCAGTATAGGCCGCCAAGCGCTGCGGTCCAGCGGGAAAGGCAGCTCCGCCGAACCATATGATTTACAACCTTTACCAGACGCAGGCGGACATGCTCGCGGCCTGGCGACCGTTCGCCAGCGGCGCGGCGGGACTGCTGCGGCAGCTCGATTTCGGCGGCCTGACGCCGGCCAGCGTGCATACCGCCCGCGCCGCCTTCGAAATGCTCGCCGCCGCTGGCCTTTCCCACCGCCGCCCGTCCTTCGGGCTGGACATCGTTCGCGTCGGCCCCCGATTCGCCGAGGTGAGCGAGGAGGTGGCGGACGAGACGCCGTTCGGCGCCCTGCTGCATTTCAGGAAACAGCCGGCGGTGCCGCAGCCGCGCGTCTTGGTGGTGGCGCCGATGTCGGGGCACTTCGCCACGCTGCTGCGCGGCACGGTGAAGGTGCTGCTGCCCGACCACGACACCTACATCACCGACTGGAAGAACGCGCGCGACATCCCGCTCTCGGACGGCCGCTTCGGGCTCGACGAGATGATCGCGCACATCATCCGCTTCATCGAACGCATCGGCCCCGGCACGCACGTCATCGCGGTCTGCCAGCCGACCGTGCCAGTGCTCGCGGCCGTCGCGGTGATGGCGGAGGGGGCCAATCCGGCGCAGCCACGCAGCATGACGTTGATGGCCGGCCCGATCGACACGCGCATCAACCCGACCAAGGTGAACGAGCTGGCCCGTTCGCGCCCGATCGCATGGTTCGAGCGGCACCTGATCGCCAAAGTGCCGTGGCGCCATCGCGGCGCCGGGCGCCTTGTCTATCCGGGATTCATGCAGCTCGCGGCCTTCATGTCGATGAACATCGACCGGCATCTGAGCGCGCATTTCGGCCAGTTCCGCAGCCTGATGAGCGGCGATTCCGCCACCGCCGCGACGCACCGGCGCTTCTACGACGAATACAACGCCGTGATGGATCTGCCGGCCGAGTTCTATTTGGAAACGGTCCGCCGCGTGTTCCAGGAGGCCGAGCTGGCGGGCGGTCGTTTCACCTATTACGGCCGCACGGTGCGCCCCGAGGCGATCCGCCGCACCGCGCTGCTGACGGTGGAAGGCGAGCGCGACGACATTTGCGCGATCGGCCAAACGCTCGCCGCGCTCGATCTCTGCGCCGGCATCCGCCCGGCGATGAAGCGCCATCACCTGCAAACCGGGGTCGGCCATTACGGCGTGTTCTCCGGCCGCCGCTGGGCGCAGGAAGTGGCGCCCTTGGTGCGCGAGATGATCGCCATGGCCGAGGTGTGGCACCCGGCCCGAGCGTGACGGGTCGGCTATAACTCCATCGCGGGTCGTCCGCTGATGTTCGGGAAGCGCGATTGCCCTGCATGACGCATTCCTGCCCCGCTATCAGGTTTGTACCGCCTGGCGGGATTTTCAGGCGCGTTTTGTACCGGCTTTCGCGCGGTAGCGCCGAGTTTCGTACCGGGATCGGGCGGCGGAGCGCGGAATTTGTACCGGGTCGCGGGCGACCGAGCCGGGTTTGGTACCGCCTCAGCCCGGCTCGATCCGGATCAGCGCGGGGGGTTCGAGCACCGCGTCGAGCGCGGCGATCCGCTCCAGCGCCGCCCGCATCCCGCTCTCTGGCGTCTCATGGGTGACGAGGACCACCGGCACCGCCTCCCCCGGCGCCCGGCCGCGCTGGAGCATGGATTCCAGCGAGACCCCGAGGTCGCGCAGGATCGCGGTCACGTCGGCGATCACCCCAGGCCGATCGACCACCATCAGGCGGAGATAGTAGCAGCCGACATGGGCCGCGATCGGCACCGAGGGGGCGGCCGAGAGCGCCCCGGAATGGGCGCCCCAGACCGGGGTCGTGCGGCCGCGGGCGAGGTCGATCAGGTCGGCGACGACTGCCGAGGCGGTGGGGCCGGCGCCCGCGCCGCGGCCCTCCAGCATGATCCGCCCGACCGCATCGCCCTCGATGACCACTGCGTTGAACACCCCGTCCACCCGGGCGATCGGGGCCGAAAGCGGGATCATGCAGGGATGCACCCGGGTCTCGATCCCGCCGCCCGGCGCCGCACGGGCGATGCCGAGCAGCTTGATCCGGTAGCCGAGTTCGGCGGCGAAGCCGATGTCGAGTGCGGAGACGCGGCTTATGCCCTCCACGTGCACCGCCTCGAAGGCGACCGGGCGGCCGAAGGCCAGCGCGGCGAGGATGGCGAGCTTGTGGGCGGCGTCGATCCCGTCGATGTCGAAGCTCGGGTCGGCCTCGGCGTAGCCGAGGCGCTGGGCGTCGGCGAGCACGTCGGCGAACTCCCGCCCGTGCTCGGTCATCTGCGTCAGGATATAGTTGCAGGTGCCGTTGAGGATGCCCGAGAGGCCGGTGATGCGGTTGGCGGCCAGCCCCTCGCGCAGCGCTTTGATGACCGGGATGCCGCCTGCGACCGCGGCTTCGAAGGCCAAGGGTGTGCCGGTTTCCTCGGCGAGCGCGGCCAGCTCGGTGCCGTGGACGGCGATCAGGGCCTTGTTGGCGGTGACGACCGGCTTGCGGGCGGCGAGCGCCGATTCGACCAGCGCGCGGGCCGGCCCCTCGGCGCCGCCGATCAACTCGGCGACCACGTCGATCGCGGGGTCCGCGGCGAGAGCGGCGGGGTCGTCGTACCAACGCAGGCCCGCGAGCGAGACCCCGCGCTCGCGATGGCGGTCGCGGGCGGAGACGGCGGTGACGGCGATTGGCCGCCCGGCCCGGGCGGCGATCAGGCCGGTGTTGTCGCGCAGGAGCTTCAGCACGCCGGCACCCACGGTACCGAGGCCGGCGAGGCCGATGGAGAGGGGGCGGGTCATGCGATGCACGCCCTCACCCGGCGCTGCGCTCCGGCCTCTCCTGCAAGCGGGAGAGGCGTAGGGATCACCTTTCCCGCGAAGGCGGGAGAGGTCGCCGCGCCGCAGGAGCAGCGGGGGAGGGCGGCCATCATGCGGCCGCCACCGAGGCCGGTTCGGCGCGGTTGGAGCCTTGATGGAGGAAGGCGCGGATATTGCGGGTGGCTTGGCGGAGACGATGGGTGTTCTCCACCAGCGCGATGCGGACGTAACCCTCCCCGTGCTCGCCGAAGCCGATGCCGGGGGAAACCGCCACCCGGGCGCGCTCCAGCAGGAGCTTGCTGAATTCGAGCGAGCCGAGATGGGCAAAGCGCGGCGGCAGCGGCGCCCAGGCGAACATCGAACCTTCGGGGCTCGGCACGTCCCACCCGGCGGCGGCGAGGCCGCGGATCAATACATCCCGCCGCTCCTTATAGAGAGCGCGCATCTGCGCGACGCACTCCTGGGGCCCGTTCAGCGCCGCGGTGGCGGCAACCTGGATCGGCGTGAAGGCGCCGTAGTCGAGGTAGGACTTCATGCGCGCGAGCGCCGAAATGAGCCGCGGATTGCCAGCGGCGAAGCCTATCCGCCAGCCCGGCATGGAGTAGGTCTTGGAAAGGCTGGTGAACTCGACCGCCACGTCCTTGGCACCCGGCACTTGCAAGATCGAGGGCGGCACGCGGGCACCGAAATAGATCTCGGCATAGGCGAGATCGCTCATCACCCAGATCTCGTGCTGGCGGGCAAACGAGACGATCTCGCGGTAGAAGTCCAAGTCCGCCAGATAAGCCGTTGGGTTTGAGGGAAAATTTACGATCAGCGCGGTGGGCTTGGGCACCGAATGGCGCACCGCGCGATCGAGCGCCCGTAGCATTTCCTCGTCCGGGGTGGCCGGTATCGAACGTACGGCGGCCCCGGCGATGATGAAGCCGAACTGGTGGATCGGGTAGGAGGGATTGGGCACCAGGATCGTGTCGCCGGGACTGGTGATGGCGCTGGCGAGATTGGCCAGCCCCTCTTTGGAGCCGAGCGTGGCGATCACCTCGGTCTCGGGATCGAGCCCGACATCGAAGCGGCGACGATAATAGGCGGCGAGCGCGCGGCGTAGGCCGGGGATCCCCTTGCTCACCGAGTAGCGGTGCGTGCGCGGATCCTGCACGGCTTCCACCAGCTTGGCGACGATGTGCGGCGGGGTCGGGCTGTCGGGGTTGCCCATGCCGAGATCGATGATGTCCGCGCCCCGAGCGCGCGCCCGCGCCTTGGCGGTGTTCACCTCGGCGAAGACGTAGGGCGGCAGGCGTCGGATGCGGTGGAACTCGTCGGACATCATCGGGGCTTTCGGGTGGAGGGAGCGGAAGCGCGAGGTCATTCTAGAATGCGCGCGGTGCCGCCGCGACCGCTTGCTTGCGAGTCAAGACGGATGGCATCCGCCGGCACCCCGTCCGCGGCCAGCGCCTGCGCCATTGCCTGGGCGCGCTGCAGGCCGAGCATGACCGCCTCGCCCTGGGCGGCCGGCGAATCGCTGGCGGCATCGCCGCCGCCGACCACAGCGATCGGATGGTTCCCGCGCTTGGCGGCGAGCGCCTTTAGGGCGTCGGCGGCCTGCGCAGGCAGCACGGCGGAGCCGCGCGCGAAATCAACCGCGACGGTGCTGGCCGGAGTGCCGGGGAGACGCGGCGGGGCGGGCGGCAGCGCTGTCCGGGCGGCGGCTTGCGTCGGCGCGAGGCCAGCCGGAGCGCGCGGCGGCGCCGGTGGCACGCTGGGCGGCGCGGCAGTGGGCGCAGCGGCGGCGGCAACCTGGGCCGGGGGCGGCGGCGACAGCGGCTGCGCCGCAACGGGCGGGCGGGACGGCACGCTGACCGTCGGCCCGTTGGCGGCGGCAAGGCTGGCGGCCGCGCCGCCAGTCGGGGCAGCCGGCGCCGGCCGCGGCAACGAAGCGTCGGGCGCGGCGTTGGCCGCGGCCTGCGGTGCCGGCGGCGGCACCGTGCCGACCCCGAACAGCGCGGGCGACGTGCTCGGCAGCGACGGATCGGGCGCCGGCATCAAGAGGTGCCGGGCGTTCTCGCGGTCCGACGTCAGCGATTGTGAGAGCGCCGCCAATGCGGCCTGGTCGGGCGGGGCGGGGCGCGCCGGCACCGAGGCGAGATTAGGGTAGGGCCGGTTCTCGCCGGGTGGGGGCGGCTGCGGCTGATTGATCTCGCCCCCTTCGAAGCGATGGACGGCGGTCGGCAGCAGCGAGCATGCCGAAAGCGCGCCTGCCAGCAGAGCGCTGCCGGTGCGGCGCAACAGGCTTGCGCGCCCGCAAGCGGGCTCGCCTTGATGCCGCCCTCTTGCGCCTCTAGCTTCCGCCCGCATTAAAGGGACTCCGTGTTCGCCTGGACCGCTCCGGCCGTGCCCGAATTCGGGCGGCCTGTGTAGCTTCTGGCGAACGCGCCGCAAAGGATCGCCGCATGGCCGACAACGAGACGAAAGAACAAGCCGCCGGCTTCAAGATGCCGGACCCGGCGACGGTCGGCCGCTCCATGGCCGACATCGCCGAGCGGTCCCAGCGGCTGGTGATGGACTGGCTGAAGCGCCAGGCGAGCGGCGAGCCGGCGATGGATTCGGCCGGGCTCGGCCAGGCCTTCATGGAAATGACGGCACGGCTGATCGCCAATCCGGCCAAGCTGATGCAGGCGCAGCTCGGCTTCTGGCAGGATTACCTGACGCTTTGGCAGAACACCGCCAAGCGGATTATGGGGATGCCGGCCGAGCGGGTGATCGACGCACCCTCCTCCGATCGCCGCTTCAAGGACCAGGCCTGGCGCGAGAACGAGGTGTTCGACTTCATCAAGCAGAGTTACCTCCTGTCGGCGCGCTATGTGCAGGACGTGGTGAAGCAAGCCGACGGGCTCGACCCGAAGACCGCGGCCAAGGTGGATTTCTACTCGCGCCAGTTCATCGACGCGATGAGCCCGTCCAACTTCGTGCTGACGAACCCCGAGGTGCTGCGCAAGACCGCGGAAACCGGCGGGGAGAATCTGCTGCGCGGCTTGAACAACCTGCTGACCGATCTCGAGCGGGGCAAGGGCCAGCTCCGCATCAAGATGACCGACATGGAGGCGTTCAAGCTCGGCGAGAACATCGCCGTCTCGCCCGGCAAAGTGATCTACCAGAACGATCTGATGCAGCTTATTCAGTACGATCCGGCGACCGAGCAGGTGCTGAAGCGCCCGCTGCTGATCGGGCCGCCCTGGATCAACAAGTTCTACATCCTCGACCTCCGACCCTCGAACAGTTTCGTGCGCTGGGCCGTCAGCCAGGGACACACGGTGTTCGTGATCTCCTGGGTCAACCCCGACGAGAAGCTCGCCGAGAAGGGCTTCGACGACTACATGACGGAGGGCTATCTTGCGGCGCTGGACGCGATCGAGCAGGCGACCGGCGAGCGTGACGTGAATGCGATCGGCTACTGCCTGGGCGGCACGCTGCTCTCGTCGACGCTGGCCTACATGGCGGCGAAGGGCGACGACCGGATCAAGACCGCCACGTTTTTCGTTACGCTGATGGATTTCGCTGAAGCGGGCGAGCTCGGCGTGTTCATCGACGAGGAGCAGCTTCGCGCCCTCGAGGACAAGATGAACAAGCGCGGCTATCTCGAGGGCAGCGAGATGGCCACCACATTCAACATGCTGCGCGCCAACGACCTGATCTGGTCGTTCGTGGTGAACAACTACCTGCTCGGCAACGAGCCGTTCCCGTTCGACCTTCTCTATTGGAACGCCGATTCCACGCGGATGCCCGCGCGGATGCACAGCTTCTACCTACGGAAAATGTATCAGGAGAATCTGCTGCGCGAGCCGGGCGGGATCGAGCTCGCGGGCGTGCCGATAGACCTCCGCAAGGTCAAGACCCCGGCCTATTTCCTGTCCACGCGCGAGGACCACATTGCGCCCTGGCGCAGCACCTATCGCGGTACGCAGCTTCTGTCAGGCGAGCGCCGATTCGTGCTGGCGGCCTCCGGCCATATCGCGGGCGTCGTGAACCCGCCGGGCAGCGGCAAATACGGCCACTGGGTGAATGAGGCGCTGCCGCCGGAGCCCGAGGAGTGGCTGAAAGGAGCGACCGAGATGGCCGGCTCCTGGTGGCCGGACTGGCACCGCTGGATCACTGCCCACGACAAGGCGATGGTGCCCGCCCGCAAGCCTGGCGACGGCAAGCTGAAGCCGATCGAGGACGCGCCCGGCTCCTACGTGCGCGTGCGGCTGACCTGAGGTGGACGAAGCGGCGGCACGGGCGGCGATCGTCGCCGCGTGCCGGCAGCTGAACGCCCTCGGAATCAACCAGGGCACCTCGGGCAATATCAGCCTGCGGCTCGGCTCGCGCATTCTGATCTCCCCCTCGGCGGTGCCCTATGAGGAAATGCAGCCCGGGCAGGTGGCGGCTATGCCGCTCGCACCCGGCGCGTCGGATTGGGAAGGCCCGGCCAAGCCTTCGACCGAGTGGCGCCTTCACCGCGACATTCTGCTCAACCGGCCGGAGATGGGGGCGGTCGTACACGCGCACCCGCCCCATTGCACCGCGCTCGCGATCGCGCGGCGGCCAATCCCGTCCTGCCATTACATGGTCGCAGTATTCGGCGGAAGCGACGTGCGCTGCGCCCCTTACGCCACCTTCGGCACCGAGGAATTGGCCCGCCATGCCCTGCGCGCGCTGGACGGTCGCTCGGCGTGCCTGCTCGCCAATCACGGGATGATCGTATGCGGCCAAAGCCTAAAGCGAGCGATGTGGCTGGCGGTGGAGCTGGAGGCGTTGGCGCGGCAGTACTGGCTCAGCCTGATGATCGGCGGGCCAGTGCTGTTGAGCGAAGCGGACATCGCGGCGACAGCTGAGAGACTGGCGGGATATGGGGTTTAGGTTTTCACACAGAGGATGCGCAGGACAGGCAGAGAACCACGGAGAGCTTTAGCAGAGGGCTCTCCGAAGGGGTCATTGCGAGGACCGCGTGAGCCGCGGTGACGGCATCGAAGAACCCGACGATGCCGGCGTCCGGACTCCCTGCAGCCGACGCGCCCAGCGCATCATGTTGGCCGCGTCACGTGGATGGTTCGCGGCGGATGCGGTAGGCACTCGCTTCGTCATGACGGAGTTTCACCCTCTCCTTCCCGCCAACCTCCCGGCGCACTCGCGTGAAACCAGAAAGAACGCAACGTGAAGGAAACACCCATGCACTGGACCGACCGCCGCGAACGCTACCGCGCCGTGCTCGCAGGCGATGCCTGCATTCACCCGGGCTCAGTATTCGACCCGATCTCGGCGCGCATTGCCGACGAATTGGGCTTCGAGGTCGGCATGTTCGCCGGCTCCATCGCCTCCTTCACCGTGCTCGGCGCGCCCGATCTTATCGTGCTGACCCTCAGCGAATTCGCGCAGCAAGCCTACCGCATCAACCGTGCGGGCAAGCTGCCGCTGATGGTCGATGCGGACCACGGCTACGGCAACGCGCTCAACGTGATGCGCACGGTGCAGGAACTTGAAACCGCCGGCGTCGCCGCCCTTACCATCGAAGACACTGACCTGCCCCGCCGTTTCGGCGAAAAGAAACCCGCCCTGATCCCGCTTGAGGAAGGCGTGGGCAAGATGCGCGCGGCACTCGCGGCGCGCGAAGACAAGTCGCTCTGCATCATCGGCCGCACCAGCGCCCCGGCGATCACCGGCATCGACGATGCGATCGCACGCGCCCGCGCCTATGAGCAGGCGGGCGTCGATGGCCTTTTCATCGCCGGCGGCCTGACGCGCGAACAACTCGAGGCGCTCTCGGCGGCCGTGCGCGTGCCGCTGCTGCTCGGCGGTGTCCCGGCCGACCTGCTCGACAAGGTCTATCTCGCCAGCCGGCGCGTGCGGATCGCGCTGCAAGGCCATCAGCCTTTCGCCGCCGCTGTGCAGGCGGTCTATACAACTTTGAAGGCGCTCCGCGAGGGCGTGCCGCCGGCGAAGCTCGAAGGCGTCGCGCCCGCCGCGCTGATGAAGCGCGTAACGCGGGAGGGCATGTACGAGGAATGGACCCGCGCCTTCCTCGGGGGCTGAACACCAACGTTCCCGTGATCGCGCAAGGCGGCGGGGTTCCGCCTGGACAAGCGGCGCCGCAAGCCGCACCTTTGGCCCACAATAAGCGCGCGTCGGCGCCACAAAGCCGAGGGAGGAGCAGGTCATGACCGATGCACAGCCGCAAGCGTCGCCCGTGATCGGCACCTGGAAGCTGCATTCCTATGTCCGCGAGGTCCTGTCCACCGGGCGCCGCTTCAACCAATTCGGCGAAAACCCGGACGGCTATCTCGGCTACGCGCCGGACGGACGGATGTACGCCATCTTCGCGCGCAGCGACCGCGCCGCGCCCAAGGACGTGGTGCCGACCGACGAGGAGGGCGTGCAGCTTCTCGGCTCGATGGTCGCTTATGCCGGAACCTACACGCTCAGCGAAGGCAGCGTCGTCCACCATATCGACATCTCCTGGAACCAGGGTTGGACCGGCACCGATCAGGTGCGGTTCTTCAAACTCGAGGGTGACACGCTGACCATCACTACCGCGCCTTATCGCAGTTATTACGATGGCCAGGAGGGGCGCTCGATCCTAGTGTGGAAACGGGTGCGCGGGGGGGAGCCCTAGTGTCGGATCTGTTCAGCCTCGCCGGGCGGCACGTCTGCGTCACCGGCGCCTCCAGCGGCCTCGGCAAGCACTTCGCCGCGCGGCTCGCCGAAGCGGGCGCGCGCGTCACGCTCGCCGCGCGGCGGAAGGAAGCCTTGGCGGCAAGTGTCGATTCCATCCGCGCCGCAGGGCACACGGCAGCTGCCGTGGTCATGGACGTAAGCAAGGCGGAAAGCGTCGCGCGCGCGCTCGACGAAGCCGAAGCCGCGTTCGGCCCAGTGAACGTGCTCGTCAACAATGCCGGCGTGACCGAAACCAAGCCCGCGCTGGAAGTGACCGAGAGCGGCTGGGATCAGGTGATCGGCGTCAACCTCAAGGGCGTCTGGCTCGCCGCGCAGCAGACGGCGCAGCGCATGGTGCGCCATCAGACGGGCGGCAGCATCGTCAACATCGCCTCGATCCTCGGTCTGCGCGTGGCGGGCGGCGTCGCCGCCTATGCGGTCTCTAAGGCCGGCGTGATCCAGATGACGAAGCAGCTCGCGCTGGAATGGGCGCGGCACAACATCCGCGTCAACGCCATCGCACCGGGCTATATCGCGACCGAGCTCAACGCGGAATTCTTCGCGAGCCCGCCCGGTCACGCGCTAATCAAGCGCATCCCGCAGCGCCGCCTGGGCGAGGCGCGCGAGCTTGACGGTGCGCTGCTCTTGCTCGCCTCTGACGCCGGCTCGTTCATGACCGGGAGCGTCGTCGTGGTGGACGGCGGGCATCTGGTGTCGGGGCTGTAGCGCCTGCGCCCGCCGCCCCTGCACAGGTCTTCCCCTCCGCCCCTGGGGGCGGGGGGGCTAGGGGAGGTGGGAGAAACACCGGCTGCCGGGCACTCCCCCACCTCTCCCCACCCTGGACTTAATCCGGGGCTCTCCGCCGCCAGGGGCGGAGAGAGAGTCTGGGAGGATCGCATGGAAGGAACCACGATGCGCCACCCGTTCGAGACGGGGCTTGATCGCAGCGGCGCCAATTACGTGCCGCTGTCGCCCGTTTCCTTCCTCACCGGCGCGGCGCGCGCCTATCCCCTGAAAACCGCCGTGATCGACGGCGAACGAAGCTGCACCTACGCCGAACTGCTCGAACGCTGCACGCGCCTCGCCGGCGCGCTCGCCGGACTCGGTGTCGGCCGGCTCGATACGGTGGCGATCATCGCCTCCAACATCCCCGAGATGATCGAGGCGCACTACGCGGTGCCGATGCTGGGCGCGGTGCTCAACCCGCTCAACACGCGGCTCGACGCCGCGACCATCGCGTTTTCGCTCAACCACGGGAACGCCAAGGTGCTGATCGCCGACGCCGATTATACCGCCCTCGTCGCCGAGGCGCTGCCGCAGGTCGATCACCCGATCACGCTGATCGGCATCGGGGAGGGCTTGCCCCCGGCCGCGCGCGATTACGAGTCGCTGCTCGCCGCCGCCGATCCCGATTTCGCGTGGTCGCTGCCGGAGGACGAGTGGCAGTCGCTCTGCCTGCTCTACACCTCCGGCACGACCGGCGATCCCAAGGGCGCCGTTTACCATCATCGCGGCGCATATTTGCAGGCACTCGCCAACGCGCTGATGTTCGGCCTCAGCTTCGAGAGCGTCTATCTCTGGACGCTGCCGATGTTCCACTGCTCGGGCTGGTCCTATCCATGGGCGACGGTCGCGGTCGGCGCGACGCAAGTGTGCCTCCGTAAGGTGGAACCGGCGACGATCTTCGCGCTGATCGAAAAGCACAAGGTGACGCATCTCTGCGGTGCACCGATCGTAATGAACATGCTGGCCACCGCGCCGGCCGAGCAGCGCCGCCGGATCGATCACAAGGTACGCGCCGCCACGGGGGGTGCCGCGCCGCCCTCATCGGTCTTGCGAGCGCTTGAGGAAATCGGCTTCGAGGTCACGCATCTCTATGGCGCGACGGAGACCTACGGCCCCTCCACTTCCTGCGTGTTCCAGCCGGAATGGCGCACGCTCCCGCCCGAGCGACGCTACGCCAACATGGCGCGCCAGGGCGTGCTCTATCCGACCTTGCAGGACATGATGGTGGGCGATCCCGAGACCATGCGTCCGGTGCCGCGCGACGGCACGACGGTGGGCGAGATCATGCAGCGCGGCAATACCGTGATGAAGGGCTATCTCCGCAACAAGGAGGCGACCGAGAACACGCTGCGGCACGGCTGGTACTTGTCGGGCGATCTCGCCGTGTGGCACCCAGACGGCTATATCGAGATCAAGGATCGCTCGAAGGACATCATCATCTCCGGCGGCGAAAACATCTCCAGCCTGGAAGTGGAGGAGGTTTTGTCGCAGCACCCATCGGTCTTTCTCGCCGCCGTGGTCGCGCGCCCCGATCCCACCTGGGGAGAAATTCCCTGCGCCTTCATCGAGCTGAAGCCAGGCGCCGACCGGCCGACCGAAGCCGAACTGATCGCCTTCTGCCGCCAGCACCTGGCGCGGTTCAAGGTGCCGAAAAAAGTGGTATTCGGCGCCATACCCAAGACGTCCACCGGCAAGGTGCAGAAATTCGCGCTGCGCGAAATGGCGAAGACCCTATGAGCGAAACCAACGGTTCCAGCGACATCGCCGCCCTGTTCGAGCAGGCATGGACGGCGCCCATGCGGATGTTCGCCGCCTTCGCCGGCGCCGGGCAGGCGCTGCTTGAACATCGCGGCGCACCGGCAATGCAGGCGATGCTGAAACAGGCGGGGCGACCCGACCTCTGGACCGGCCCCATCGCGCCGTTTCTCGAGGAAATGCTCGAAGTGTTCGACCTGCCGCAATTGGCCGACCTTCCTGTGACCGAACCCTCTGCCCTGCCCTCGCTCGTGCCCGCCGCCGAGCTGGTGGCCGTCACCCAGCAATACATGATGGCGGCACTCTCGGTCGGGCTGCGCACCTGCCAGCGGTTCCAGGCGGAGATGGCGCGCCGCCGCGCCGAGGGCGGGACGACCGACAGTGCGGGCGAGGCGCTGGACGTTTGGAACAACGTGCTCGACCAGGTGCTGATGGAGTTCAATCGCTCGGATGAGTTCGCCGCCGTGCAGCAGCGATTCGTCCGCGCGGCCATGCGCCAGCGCCAGGAGGTCCGCAAGCTCACGGAAGGTTTCGCACGCGCGCTCGACCTGCCGACGCGCAGCGAATTGGACGAGGTGCACCGGCGAATGCACGACATGACGCGCGAGCTTCACGCGTTGCGCCGCGAGCTGCGCGCGCTGAAACAATCAGCACCGGCCGCGTCCCCGCCGCAGCCCGCTCGTCCCGCTGCCAAGGGAGCACGCCCCGCATGAGCACCAGCCTTTCCATGCTGCCAAGCTTGTCCGAGCTCGCCGATTTCGGCGCCCGCGCCGCCAACGCCGCCGCGCTGCTCGCCGAGATGCGCGACAAGGACGTCGATCTCGCGCTGACGCCGCGCGAGGAAGTGGGCCGCATCGGCGGCAAGACGCTGTATCGCATCCTGCCGCGCCGCGAGCCTGTGATCCCCACGCCGGTGCTGGTCGTCTATGCGATGGTCGGGCGCTGGACGGTACTCGACTTGCAGGAGGACCGATCCTTCCTGCGCAACCTCTCGGAGCACGGCTCCGAGGTCTACGTGCTCGACTGGGGCCATCCCTCACAGGCCGACCGCTACGACGATTTCGCCGATCTGACCGACCTCTACATGGACGGCTTCATCGACACGATCTGCGACCGGCACCGCATTGACAAGGTGAACCTGCTCGGCATCTGTCAGGGCGGGGTGCTATCGCTCTGCTACGCCGCCCTGCATCCCGAGCGGGTGCGGAACCTCATCACCTGCGTCACCCCGGTCGATTTCCACGCCGACAAGGCGGAGGAGCGGCTCAATCGTGGGTTCATGAATGTCTGGACGCGCAATCTGAGTCCCGAGGACATCGACCTGCTGGTCGATACGATGGGCAACGTCCCGGGCGAGGTCGGTGGCGCGATGTTCTCGCTCATGACGCCGCTCCGCACGCTCGCCAAATACAATCTCACGCTGCTGGAAGTGGGGCAGGACCGTGCCGCGCTCGCCAATTTCCTCCGCATGGAGAAATGGCTCGCTGACCGCCCGGCGCATCCGGGCGAGGCGGCGCGGCAATGGCTCAAGGATCTCTACCAGCGCAACCTGCTAGCGAAGAACGAGCTGTTGGTCGGCGGCCGGCGCGTCGATCTGAAATCGGTGACGATGCCGGTACTGAACATCTACAGCGAGACCGACCACATCATCCCCGCCCCCGCCAGCCGCGCGATGGGCGATCGGCTCGGCAGCAAGGACTACACCGCCCAGGCCGTGCCAGGCGGCCATATCGGCATGTTTTGTAGCCGGAACCAGAGCAAGTTGCAGACGCTCCTGACCGAGTGGCTGAAGGCTCGCTGACACCCCCACCTCGCCCCAGCCCGTTCCGCCCTCGGGGGCGGAGAGGGTTAGGGAGCGGTGGGGAAGATACCGCCATCATATATCAAAGAAAACCGTCTCCCGCTCGCCCTGCAAATAAATATCGAACGTATAGACCGCCTTGCCGCCGTCCATCTTCCGCGGCGCGATCAGCGTCGCGCGCCGGTGCTCCTGCTCGATCAGCTTGAGCACCGGGTCGGCCTCGTTCGCCGCCTGCTCGTCGGCGAAATACATCCTGGTATGCACGCCGATGTTCATCCCGCGCGCGGCGATCCAGAAGTTGATATGTGGCGCCATCGTACCCTTCCCGGCACGGCCGACAACCGCACCGGGCTTGATCGTCTCGAACGTATAAACGCCGGTGCTGAAATCCGCTCCCGTGCGCCCCCAGCCACGGAAACTCGCGTCGAGCTTCTTGTCCTGCCGGTCGAGCGGATGGTTGTACCGCCCCCAGGCGTTCGCCTGCCAAATCTCCAGCAGCGCGTCGCGCACGGGCGTTCCGGCACCGTCGATCACCCGCCCCTCGATGCGGATGCGCTCGCCCTCGGTCGCCTCGCTCACCAGCACGTTACTGAAATTCTTGTCGAAAATGTCGAAGCCAGCCTGATGCGGGATAAGGCCGATATGCACATAAGGCCCGGCGGTCTGCGAGGGCGTTTCCTTTAGGTATGAAAGGGGTTGCGGCATGGCTCAGTTCCCCTCCAGTTTGTTTTCGAACAAGGTCGAACGCTGGCCCCGCAGCACGATGTCGAAGCGGTAGGCGAGCGTGTCGAGTTCCACCTGCGCATTGAAGTCCAACGGCGCAATCAGACGCTCCGCCGCCTCCTTATCCGGGATGCCGTTAAACATCGGATCGAGCGGGATCAGCGGATCGCCCTCGAAATAGAGCTGGGTGATCAGCCGCTGCACGAACCCCGTGCCGAAGATCGAAAAATGGATATGCGCCGGCCGCCAGCTATTGGCGTAATTGCGCCACGGATACGGACCCGGCCTGATGGTGCGGAAGTAGTAGTAGCCCGTCTCGTCGGTCAGGCACCGTCCGCAGCCGCCGAAGTTCGGGTCGATCGGGGCGATGTAGTTGTCATTGCGGTGCCGGTACCGCCCGCCGGCATTGGCCTGCCAGAACTCCACCAGCACGTTCGGCACGCCGCGCCGGTTCTGGTCCAGCACCTGCCCATGCACGATGATGCGCGGCCCGATCGCCTCGCCGTCCTTGGCATAGTTGAGAATAAGGTCATTATCCAGCGGTCCGATCTCGTCATGGCCGAACAGCGGCCCGGTGATCTCCGACAGCGAATTCTGCAACGACAAGAGCGGCAGGCGCGGCGAGCGCAGCACTGAAGTCTTGTAATCGGGCGTAAGCGGCGGCGGATGCACGGAACGGTCGCGGGCGATGAACTCCGGCGGCTTGGCGCCAAGCCGGTCCGCGGCCATCCAGTTCGGCAATTCCGCCATCCTCGCCTCCCGCCCGTTCCCCGTCACAAGCGCCGAAACCATGCTCCGGCGCTCTTGACGGATCAAGATGCGCGCCCCACGTTTTGCAGCAATACCCGGCGCAAAATTCCAGCCGGACCGCCGCGTGCGTACGGGCGGCAGAAGATCGCGAGGGAGAAACGGCCATGCAGGATCAGCCGTCCGCCCTGCTCGGTCTGATCGGCGCCGGGATCCAAGGTTCGCTCACGCCCGCCATGCACGAGCGCGAGGGCGCCGCGCAGGGCCTCAAGCTCATCTACAAGCTGATCGACCTGCAGAAGCTCGGCCTCGACGTGAAGGCGCTGTCGGAGCTGCTGCTTGCGGCCGAGCGGATGGGCTTCGCCGGCCTCAACATCACCTTTCCCTGCAAGCAGGAGGTGATCCCCCACCTCACCGACCTGTCGGACAACGCGAGAGCCCTGCACGCGGTCAACACCGTGGTACTGCGCGACGGGCGGCGCTTCGGCCACAACACTGACCTTTATGGCTATGCCGAAAATCTCCGCCGCGGCCTGCCGGACGCCAAGCGCGAGCGCGTGGTGCAGGTCGGGGCCGGCGGCGCGGGTTCGGCGGTCGCCGAGGCGCTGATGCAGCTCGGCGTCGGCCAGCTCACGCTATTCGACACCGACACAGCGCGCGCCCGGCAAGTCGCCGCCGATCTCTGCACCCGCCATGGCGCCGGGCGCGCTGCCGCAGGCAAGGATTTGCGCGCCGCCATCGCCGAAGCTGACGGCCTTGTGAACACGACGCCCGTGGGCATGGCGAAGCTCCCGGGCACCCCCGTGCCGCCCGAATTCCTCCGCCCGGCGTTGTGGGTTTCCGAGATCATCTACTTTCCGCTGGAGACCGAGCTTCTGCGCGCGGCCCGGGCGATCGGCTGCCGCACGCTCGATGGCGGCGGCATGGCGGTGTTCCAGGCGGTGCGCGCCTTCGAGCTGTTCACCGGCATCAAGCCGGACGCCGAGCGGATGCGGCGGCATTTCGACGAGCTGCGGACGAAAACGACGAGCCGGTAACGCAAACAGGGAGGCAAAACATGGCCGGTGCGACGGAACACGAGCCGAGCGGCAAGCACCAAACCCGCGCCGCCGCCGCCAGCGGCTGGATCGGATCGGCGCTCGAGTACTATGACTTTTTCATTTACGCCACCGCCGCCGCGCTCGTTTTCCCACAGATTTTCTTCCCCTCCGACAACCCGACGGTCGCCATCGTCGCCTCACTCGCCACCTACGGCGTGGGCTACGTCGCGCGCCCGATCGGCGCGTTCGTGCTCGGCCACTGGGGCGATACGCACGGCCGCAAGAACGTGCTCCTGCTCTGCATGTTCCTGATGGGGTTCGCCACCATCGCGGTCGGTCTCCTGCCGACCTATCAGGGCGTGGGCGTGCTCGCGCCGGTGCTGCTCGTGATCGTGCGGCTGATCCAGGGCTTCGCCGTCGCGGGCGAAATCTCCGGCTCGAGCTCGATGATACTCGAGCACGCGCCGTTCGGAAGGCGCGGCTATTACGCGAGCTTCAGCCTGCAGGGCGTGCAGGCCGGGCAGATCCTCGCCGCCGCGGTGTTCCTGCCGCTCGCCGCCTTCCTGCCCCATGATACGTTCATGGCCTGGGGCTGGCGGGTGCCGTTCCTGCTCAGCGTCATCGTCATCATCGCCGGCTACATCATCCGCCGCGAGGTGGAGGAAACCCCGGCCTTCACCGAGGAAAACTTGCAAGGCGCCATCCCGCGCTCGCCGATCGTCGATGCGTTCCGGCTGAGCTGGGACGACATGCTGCGCGTGATCTGCATGGCGCTGATGAACGTGGTCCCGGTGGTGGCGACCATCTTCGGCGGCGCCTACGCGGTGCAACCGGCCTACGGCATCAGGTTCAGCCCGTCGATCTATCTGTGGATTCCCGTGCTCGGCAACATCCTGGCGGTGATCGTGATCCCCTTCGTCGGCAATCTCGCCGACCGAATTGGGCGGCGTCCGCCGATCATCTTCGGCTCGCTGATCGCCGGTCTGCTTTCCTTCCCCTATCTGTACGCCATCAAAAGCCACAACGTGCCGCTGGCGATCGTGCTCTCGCTGCTCATGTGGGGCTTCTTTTATCAGGGCTACAACGCGGTGTTCCCGAGCTTCTACCCCGAGCTGTTCCAGACCAAGGTGCGCGTCTCGGCGATGGCGATCGCGCAGAACATCGGCACCACCATCACCGCGCTCCTGCCGGCGTTGTTCGCGAGCGTGGCCCCGCCGGGATCGGAGAACATCCCGCTCAAGATCGGCGCGCTTACACTCGGCGTGACGGTCATCTCGGCGCTCGCCGCATTCTCCGCACGCGAGACCTACCGCATCCACCTCAATGATCTCGGCCGCCGCGACGCCGTGCCGGTGCCGGTGGACGAATATGCGCGCCTGCGCGCGCCGAGCATGGCGGCCTGACGATGAGCCGGCTCGTCTTCCTGCTGAACGGGCCGAACCTCAACCTGCTCGGCAAGCGCCAGCCGCATATCTACGGCCACGAGACGCTGGCCGACGTCGAGCGCGACTGCCGCGCGCTCGCCGCCGAGCTCAAGCTCGACCTGCGCTTTCATCAGAGCAACCGCGAATACGAGATCATCGACTGGATCCACGAGGCGCGCGAAGGCGCCGCCGGGATCGTCATCAACCCGGCGGCGTTCACCCACACCTCGGTTGCGATCCTGGATGCGCTCAACGCCTTCGACGGGCCGGTGGTCGAAATCCACATCTCCAATGTGCACCAACGCGAGGAGTTCCGACACCATTCCTTCGTCTCCCGCCGCGCCGACGGGGTGATCGCCGGGTTTGGCACGCAGGGCTATCAGCTCGCGCTGCGCCGTATGGCCGTGCTGATCGAAGCCAAGGCAGCGCCATGACGCTGCGGAAGTCCATCGCCACGGTCGCGCTCAGCGGCACGCTGCCCGACAAGCTGGAGGCCGCGGCGGTCGCGGGCTTCGACGGCGTGGAGGTGATGGAGGGCGATCTGCTGACCTTCAGCGGCACGCCCGCCGAGGCGCGCCGCATCGCCAGCGATTACGGGCTTTCGATCGACCTCTATCAGCCGTTCCGCGATTTCGAGGCGATGCCGGAGCCGCAGCGCGCGCGCAATCTCGACCGCGCCGAGCGCAAGTTCGACGTTATGCAGGAGCTGGGTGCCGAGCTCTTGCTTGTGTGCAGCAACACCCAGCCGGCGGCGCTCGACGACGACGCGCGCGCCGCCGCCGACCTCGCCGAAATGGCCGAGCGCGCGCACCGCCGCGGCCTGCGCGTCGGCTTCGAGGCACTGTCGTGGGGCAAGCATATCCGCCACTGGCGCCACGCGTGGGAGATCGTGCAGCGCGCCGCGCATCCCGCGCTCGGCCTGATCGTGGACAGCTATCACACACTCGCCTTGCGGGACGATCCCGCCGGTCTTGCCGAGGTGCCGGGCGAGCGCATCTTCTTCGTCCAGCTCGCCGACGCGCCGCAAATGTCGCTCGATGTGCTGTCCTGGAGCCGGCATCATCGCTGCTTCCCCTATCAGGGCGATCTGCCGGTCGAGGCATTCGTGCGCGCCGTGCTCGCCGCGGGCTACCGGGGTCCGCTCTCGCTCGAAGTGTTTAACGACCATTTCCGCGCCGCCCCTGCGCGCATGATCGCCCGCGACGGGCTGCGCTCCCTGATCCTCGCTGAAGCCCGCGCCTCGGACGCCGCGCTGCTGCCGCCGGTCCCCGACGTGGACCGCATCGAATTCCTGGAATTCGCGCTCGATGCGGCGGCGCGCGAGGCGCTGGCGGCGCTGCTCGACCGCCTGGGCTTCCGTTTGGCCGGGCGGCACCGCTCCAAGGACGTGGAGCTATACCGGCAAGGCGCGATCAACCTCGTCCTCAACTGCGAGCAGGACAGCGCGGCGGCGGAGTATTTCCAGCACCACGGCCCTTCGGTCTGCGCGATGGCGCTGCGCGTCAGCGACCCCGAGCAGGCGCTCGCCCGTGCCCGCGCGCTGCGTGCGCCGGATTGGCGGGAGCGCACCGGCGCCGGCGAGCGCCAGATCCCGGCGATCCGCGCGCCCGACGGCACGCTGATCTTCCTCGTCGGCCGCGACGCGCCCGGAGCCGATTTCTGGAACGATGATTTCGTGCTGCTGCCGGCGACGGGCAGCGACGCGGGGCTGCGCGAGATCGACCATCTCGCCACCGCCCTGCCCGCCTGGCAGATGGACACGCACGTGCTGTTCTGGCGCGCGCTGTTCGGGCTGGAGCCGCAGCCCCTATGGGATCTTCCAGACCCCTATGGCCTGATCCAAAGCCGCGCCATGGTGAACCAAGGCGGCACACTGCGCCTCACCTTCAACATCTCCGAGGCACGCGACACCGTGACCAACCGCTTCGTCAGCGCCTTTTCCGGCGCCGGCGTGCATCACATCGCCTTTTCCTGCGACGATGCGTTCCGCACCGTCGCGGCGATCCGCGAGGCGGGCGCACCGTGCCTCGCGATCCCGCCTAACTACTACGAGGACGTGGCGGCACGCTTCCTGCTGGACGACGCGGCGGTGGCGCCGATGGCGCGGCTCGGCCTGCTCTATGACCAGGACCCGCAAGGCGCGTTCCGCCACGCCTACACTGAGGCATTCCAGCACCGTTTCTTCTTCGAGGTGGTGGAGCGCGAGGGCGGCTATGCCGGCTTCGGCGCCGCCAATGCCGCCGTGCGGATGGCCGCGCAGTCGCAGCGCGCCTAGGCGCGCACCGCCGCGACCGCGGCCCCCGTGATGCGCTGCAAGTCGGCCGCGCTCGTCTGGAACACGTGGTTCGGCGAACCGGCCGCCGCCCAGATCGGATCGAGCGCCAGCAAATCCTCGTCGATCAGCATCAGCGGCTTGCCGGTATGCCCGACCGGCGAAACCCCACCGATCGCGAATCCGGTCACCTCGCGCACCCAGGCGGCGTCGGCGCGCGCGAGCTTCACGCCGAGGACCGCGGCGGCGCGCGCCGGATCGACTCGGTTGGCGCCGGACGTGATCACCACCACTGCCCGCTCGCCGGCGCGGAACACGATCGACTTGGCGATCTGCGCCACCGTGCAGCCGACCGCCGCCGCGGCGTCCACCGCCGTGCGCGTGCCTTCGGGAAACTGCGTGATCGTGTCGGGGTGCCCGGCCGCCAGCAGGGCCGCGCGCACCCGCGCCACCGATCCGGCCGTGTCGCAGGCGGCCATACTCCGGTTCTCCTTAGCGCAGAGAAAGTGCCGCCCAATATCCGCCGCCGCGCGGTCCGCCAAGCCCGGCCGTCATGGACGGCGCGCGGCGAAAATGAAATAGTCCGGCGCGGCGATGGAGGAACGACGATGCTGCGTCGCGCGGCCTTCCTGCTAATCGCATTGCTCGCGTCGCCGGCCGCCGCGCCGCGCGCGGAGTGGGTGACGGGCATGATGGATGCCGACACGCTCCAGAGCGTGCTGCCCGCCGTTGTCAGCATCACCATCTCGAAGGAGCGCCCGGCCAGCAACGGCTCCGGCACGGTGCGCGTGGAGGCGTTCGGTTCCGGCTACATCATCGACAAGTCGGGAATCATCGTCACCAACCGTCACGTCATCGAGGGCGCCGAGACGATCGCGGTCGGGCTGATGGACAAGACCCGGCTCAAGGGCACGCTGGTCGCGGCGGCCGAAGCGGCGGATGTGGCGGTGGTCAAGGTGGACGCGGGCCATCCCTTGCCGACGCTCGAATTCGGCGACAGCGACAAGCTGCGCGTAGGCGACCCGGTGCTCGCCATCGGTAATCCGCTCGGCGTCGGCATGTCGGTGAGCGCCGGCATCGTCAGCGCGCTCAACCGCAACATCATGGATACGCCCTATGACGACTACATCCAAACGGATGCCGCGATAAACCACGGCAACTCGGGCGGCCCGCTGGTCGATCCCGTCGGGCGCGTGGTCGGTATGGACACCGCGATCTACTCGAGCGAGGGCAACACCGGCTCGATCGGCCTCGGCTTCGCGCTGCCCGCCAACGTGGTGAAGATGGTCGTGCAGCACCTGCTCGACCCCGAGCACTCGCGCCCCGGCTGGGTCGGGCTGCGCGTGCAGGAGGTCACGCCCGACATCGCCGAGGCGGTCGGATTGACCCGCGCGGTCGGCGCGCTGGTCGCAGGCGTGGACACCAACTCCCCGGCGGCCAAGGCCGGCATCCGCGAAGGCGACGTGATCCTGCGCTACGGCAATCGCGACATCAGCGATTCGCGCGAGCTTCTGCGCCTCATCGTGATCTCCCCGATCGGTCAGACGATCCCAATCGTCGCCTGGCGCGACCAGAAGCCGGTGACGATGGCCACCACCGTCATGCAGTCGCCGACCGACGTTTTCATGCCGGTCAAGCCGCCGCCGCCCCGCAAACACGGCGACATAATGGTCAATTACGGCGTGTCGCTCGCCCCCCTCACGGAGGCCGACCGGCAGAGCGCGGGCCTCGCATCAAATCAGGGCGGCGCGCTGATCAAGGCGGTCGAGCCGAACAGTCTCGGCGCCGAGGACGGTCTGCAACCGGGCGACGTGGTGGTGAAGGTGGGCGACGATCCGGTCGCCGACCCGGCCGCGGTGCAAGCCCTACTCGCGGCGCTCAAGGCGCAGGGGCGCCGGGTCGCGATCGCGCTGGTGCAGGGCAAGGGCGGGCCGCGCTGGGTGCCGGTGCTGCTCGAAGAACCGTAGCGGCGGCCCCATCTTAGCGGGCGATGCAAGACCTCGCCCTCTACATCCACTGGCCGTTCTGCCTCGCCAAGTGCCCTTATTGCGACTTCAACAGCCATGTACGCGCGCGTATCGACCAGCAGCGCTTCGCCAGCGCCTTGCGCGCGGAGCTTGCGTGGGAAGCGGCGCGGCTCGGCCCGCGGCGGCTTACCTCGATCTTCTTCGGCGGCGGCACGCCGAGCCTGATGGAACCGGAAACCGCAGCAGCGCTGATCGAGAATGCGCGCCGGTTCTTCACTCCGGCGGACGATCTCGAAATCACCCTGGAGGCGAACCCGACCAGCGTGGAGGCGGCGCGGCTCGCCGATTTCCGTGCTTCCGGCGTCAACCGCATTTCGATCGGGGTGCAAAGCCTCAACGACGACGCGCTGCGGCTGCTCGGCCGCTTGCACGACGCGGCGCAGGCCGTCGCCGCGCTGGAAACGGCGCGCGCACTCTTCCCGCGCCTCTCCTTCGACCTGATTTACGCCCGCCCGGGCCAGGACGTGCCCTCGTGGCGCGCGGAGCTGCGGCAGGCGCTCGACCTCGTCGCCGACCATCTCTCGCTTTATCAGCTCACCGTCGAGACCGGCACCAAGTTCGAAACACTGCATCGGCGCGGCGCACTCATTCTGCCTGACGAGGACACCGCCGCTTCGCTCTATGAGGCGACTGGCGAGGAAGCCGGCCGGTTCGGTCTCGATGCCTACGAGATTTCCAACTACGCGCGCCCTGGCGCGGAGAGCCGCCACAACCTTATCTATTGGCGCTACGGCGATTACGCGGGCATCGGCCCTGGCGCGCACGGACGGTTAAATCTCGGCGGCGCGCTATTGGCGACACGGCGGCATCGCGCGCCCGAGCACTGGGCCGATCTGGTCGAGCGCCAGGGCCACGGCACGAAGGAGCAGACCCCAGTGCCGCCCGCCGAACGCGCGCGCGAGGCGCTGCTCATGGGCCTTCGGCTGCGCGAAGGCATCGATGCGGCGCGGTTCCAGGAGCGCACCGGCGTCGCGCTTGAGGACGCCCTTGATCGCCGAATGCTGCGCGACGCGCTCGAGGAAGGGCATCTCATTCGCACAGCCGTCGGCATCGCGGCCACCGCGCGCGGTCGGATGGTGCTCGATGCGCTCCTGCCGCGCCTCGCGCGGTAGCAAGCGCCGGCGCTATCCCAAGTCGTGGAACTGCGGCGCCAACACCTTGTCACCCACCGTGATGCCGAGCCGCGCCGTGGTGCCGCCGGCAAGCTCCAGCGTCGCTGCCACGGGGCCGTGGCTGTCGATCACGCGCAGACTGTGCGGCACCGTGTTCTCGGCGATATGGCGGATCGTGCCGTCGGCGTTGATGAACACCATATCGAGCGGCACTAGCGTGTTCTTCATCCACATCTGGCTCTCGCGCGGCGCGCCCCAGACGAACAGCATCCCTTCGTTCGGCGGGATGCTGGTGCGGAACATCTCGCCGATTTCCTGCTGGACATAGGTGGTGGCCAGCTCCACCTCGAATTCGTGGCGCCCCCCGTCGCGCGTGACGATCACCAGCTTCTCGGTCGGCAGCTTGGGCTGCGCCTGGGTCGGCTCCTGGGCCCGCGCCGCGGCGAGCGGCAGCGCCAGCGAGCCGAGGATCACCGCGCGGCGGCGCATCCTCATGCGTCCCGCTGGGGCATGCCCTGGGGGATCACGGTCCGCACGATCGAGGCATCCAGCGCCTCGTAATCGTGGTAGCCGATCGTTGCGTACAGCTCCGTCCGGGTCTGCATCCGCTCAATCATGTTCTGCGTGCCGCCGTCGCGGCGGATAGCCGCATAGAGCTCCTCCTGCGCCTTGTTCGCCACCCGCAGCGCGCTCACCGGCCAGATCACCATCTTGTACCCCATCGCCTCGAACTCGGAGGCGGTGAAGAACGGCGTGCGCCCGAACTCGGTCATGTTGGCGAGCAGCGGCGCCCGCACCCGTTGCGCGAACTCGCGGAACATCTCGGCGGTGGTCAGCGCCTCGGGGAAAATCGCATCCGCCCCGGCCTGCAAATAGAGCTTCGCCCGCGCCACCGCGCCGTCCATGCCCTCGCTCGCCGCCGCGTCGGTGCGCGCGATCAGGTAAAGCGTCCGCCGTGCCCGCCGCGCCGCAGCCACCTTGGCCGCCATCTCGTGCGCGTCGGCGAGCTTCTTGTCGTTCAGGTGCCCGCATTTCTTGGGCAACAGCTGATCCTCGATATGCACCGCGGCCGCGCCCGCATCCTCGAAGCTGCGGACCATGTGCATTACGTTCAGCGCCTCGCCGTAGCCCGTGTCGCCATCGACTAGCACCGGCAGCATCGCCGACCGCGCCACCTGGCGAATGTAGAAACAGACCTCGTCCACCGTGATCACGCCGAGATCGGGCAGCCCCATCTGCGCCGTCATCGCTGCGCCGGACAGATAAAGTGCCTCGAACCCGGCACGCTTCGCCTGCAGCGCCGCCTGCCCGTTATGCGCGCCCGGCATTTGCAGGATGCCGGGCCGCGCGAGAAGCGCGCGGAACCGCTCCCCGGCGGGGACGGTCGGAAGGTCGTCGGCGAGGAGATAGGTCATGCTGGGCTCCGGCGGTCGGATCGCGCGGTTCATAGAACGCAGCGCACCGACCGGCCAGGGTCACGGGCTCCAGGCCGGATCGCGCGCCAGCACCGGCAGCGGCGCGCGCGGATGCACGAGCGAGGGCAGGCACGCGAGCAGCCCGCGCGTATAGGGATGGCGCGCCTGCGCCAGATCGCGCGCCGCCAGCGCCTCCATCACCCGCCCCGCGTACATCACGATCACCCGGTCGCAGAAATGCGACACGAGCGGCAGGTCGTGGCTGATCAGGATCAGCGCCATGCCGCGCCGCGCGACCAGATCCTCCATCAGCCGCAGGATTTCCGCCTGCACCGTGGCGTCGAGCGCGCTGGTCGGCTCGTCCGCGATCAAGAGTTCCGGGTCCGGCGCCAGCATCATCGCGATCATTACCCGCTGCCCCATTCCGCCGGAAAGCTCGTGCGGATAGAGCCCGGCGACGCGCGCCGGATCGCGGATGCGGACCTGATCGAGTAGCGCGAGCGCCGCCTCCCGCGCCGCCCGCCGCCCGCCCTGTTTGTGCAGCCGCCACGCCTCGGCGATCTGCTCGCCGACCGCCATCACCGGGTTGAGGGAAAATTTCGGGTCTTGGAGGATCAATCCCGCGCGCCGACCGCGGATGCGGCGCATTGTCCGCTCGTCGGCGCGCAACAGGTCGATGCCGTCGAAGCTGAGCCGCTCGGCCGTCACCTGCGCGCTGCGCGGCAGCAGACGCAGCAGGGCGCGGGCGGTGAGGGACTTGCCCGACCCGCTCTCGCCGACGATGCCGAGCTTCTCCTGCCCGAGTGCCAGCGAAATGCCACACACGGCTTCGCTCAGCCCGGTCGGGGTCGGGAATGCGATCCGCAGATTCTCGACCTCGACCAGCATCAGCGTTGCTTCGGATCGAGCACGTCGCGCAGCCCGTCGCCCAGCAAATTGAACGCCAGCGCGGCGACGAAGATGGCGAGACCGGGGATGGTCGGCACCCACCATTGTTGTAGAATGTAGCCCCGGGTGGCAGCGATCATCGTGCCCCATTCGGGGGTGGGCGGCTGCGCGCCCATGCCGAGGAAGCCGAGCCCGGCAGCGGTCAGGATGATCCCCGCCATGTCCAGCGTCACCCGCACGATCACCGAGGAGACGGCCAGCGGCATCACGTGGCGCAGGATCACCCGCCCCGCCCGGGCCCCAGTCAGGCGCACTGCAGCGATGAAGTCGGCATTGCGGACCGTCAGCGTGTCTGCGCGCGCGAGCCGCGCATAGGGCGGCCAGGAGGTCAGCGCGATTGCGAACACAGCCGAGGAGATGCCGGGACGCAGCGCGGCGACGAAGGCAAGTGCCAAAATCAGGCGCGGAAAGGCGAGGAAAATGTCCGTGACGCGCATCAGCACGCGGTCGGCCAAGCCGCCGAGATAGCCGGCGACGCAGCCTATGATCAGGCCGACCGGCGCCACCATCAGCACGATCGCGACCACCATGCCGAGCGTGATCCGACCGCCATAGAGGAGCCGGCTGTAGAGGTCGCGCCCCAGCTCGTCAGTGCCGAGCCAGTGTCGCGGCGAGGGCGCGGCAAGCCGGTCGGCAAGGTCTTGAGCGTACGGGTTGTGGGTGGCGAGCACCGGCGCGGCGAGCGAGACGAGGATCAGCACCAGCACCACGACCAGCCCGGCGAAGGCGAGATGGTTGGCGCGGAACAGCAGCCAGCTGCGATAGCGCCGCCCCCACGCCGCCTGCCGCCGCGAGTTCGGGGCGTCGGTCAGCAGCCAGGCGCGCACCACGAACCTCACCGCGTCCGCGGGTCCAGCACCCGGTAAGCCAGATCAGCTAGCAAATTCAGCACCACGTAGATCAGCCCCACCACCAGCGTCGCCCCGAGCACCGCGTTCATGTCGGCGTTCAACAGCGACACGGTGAGGTAAAGACCCAGCCCGGGCCAGGAAAATACGGTCTCAGTCAGCACCGCGCCTTCCAAAAGCCCCGCATAGGCCAGCGCGATCACCGTCACCAGCGGCACCGCGATGTTGCCAAATGCGTGCCTCCAGACGATCCGCGCCCCCGAGGCGCCCTTGGCCCGCGCGGTGACGATATATTCGCCCGCCAGCGCGTCCAGCATGAAGGCGCGCGTCATCCGCGTAATATAGGCAAGGCTGAAATAGGCCAGCACAAGCGCGGGCAGCGCGAGGTGCGCGAGCGCGTCCCAGAACACGTCCCACTGGCCCTCCAGCGCCGCATCCACCACCAGCATCCGAGTGACCGGCTCCACCAGCCCGTCATAGGCGACGTCGATCTGCCCGGTGCCCGGCGCAATCCCGAGCTTCACGTAGAAGGTCAGCAGAAAGATCAGCCCGAGCACGAAAACCGGGATCGACTGCCCGGTGAGCGTCACCACCCGCACGAGATGGTCGAGCCGCGAGCCCTGCCGCGCCGCGGCCAGCACGCCCGCCGGTACGCCAACGAGGATCGCCAGGATGATCGCCGTCGTCGCCAGCTCGAAGGTCGCCGGGAAGTAGGTCGCGATGTCCTGCGTCACCGGATGCGTCGTCATCACGCTGCGGCCAAGATCGCCGTGCAGGAGGTGGTCGAGGTAGATCCCGAACTGCACCGGCAGCGGGCGATCGAGGCCGAGTTCGGCGCGCACCCGGGCGATGACGTCGGGCGGCGCGTGATCGCCGACGATGGCGATCACAGGGTCGATCGGCATCACCCGCCCGATCAGGAAGGTGACGAGGATCAGGCCGAACAGCGTGATCGGGACCGACCCGGCGGTCCCGGCCAGCCGCGCGAGACGAGCGTGGACGCTGCCGCTCAACTCTTCCGCATGTCCGCCCAGTGGGTGAAGTCCGGCATCGGGCCGAGCTCGAAGCCGGTCACGTTCTTCCGCATCGCCGCGACCGCGTTTCGTTGCAGCATCATGGCGAAGGGTGCCACGTCCCAGAATTCCTCCTGCATCGTCTTATAAAGATCGAGCCGCTTCTTGGAATCGAGCTCGGTCGCCGCGTCCTCGACCTGCATGGTTAGCTGCTTGTTAACGAAGTGGCTGCGCCAGGCGAGAATTTTCAGCTTGCTGTTGTCGCTGTCGTCGGGATTGGCGCAGAAGGCCTGCGCGTTGGAGTTCGGGTCGAAGTAGTCCGACCCCCAGACCAGCATCGCGAGCTGATGCTGGCGTGCGCGGGTCTTGGTGATCACCTGCTTCTGCTCGCCGGGCAGCAGCTGCACCTTGATACCGATCTTGCTCAAATCGGCCTGCACCGCCTGGGCGATCTGATCGAAGGGCGGGGCGGAGATGAAGTCCATCGTGCAGGAGAAACCGTTTTGCAGCCCGGCCTGTCCCATCAGCGTGCGCGCCCGGCCGAGGTCCTGGTCGAACGGTTGCTCGGTCAGGGCACCCGGGATACCGCGCGGCAGGAAGGACTGCTGCACCGACCAGGTCTGGGGCGTGATGTTCTTGGCGATCGCCTGATAGTCGATCGCCCACTTGATCGCCTGGTGTACCTCGGGCTTGGCGAGCTCCGGCATCGACTGGTTCATCGCGATGTAGAGCTGGTTCGCCTGGCCCTTCTCCACGATGTGGAAGGCCGGGTTGCCCGCGATCACCTTAAGCTGGTCGGAAAGCAGGTCGCGCGCGATATCGACGCCCCCCTTCTGCAGCAGCAGAAGCTGCTCGGCCGGGTCCTTCACGTGCTGCAGCACGACCCGCTTTACCCCTGCCCGCTCCCCGGTCCCGGGATTGGCATCGACGATGATGTGGTCCGAGGCCTGCCATGAGGTGAGCTTGAAGGGGCCGGCCCCGGCCGTGTGCGTTTTCAGCCAGCCGTTTCCGAGATCGCCGTTTTGCTGGTTCGCCAGCGCCGCGGCCTTTTCGACGATGCAGCCCACGTTGGCGGACAGGCAGTAGAGTACGAAGCTCGGTGCCTGCTTGGTCGGTAGCTCCATCACCAGCGTGTTCGGTGCGGTGGCGCGGATCAGCTTCTCCACATTGTCCTTGGTGTAGCCGAACTGGGTGATGATGAAGGCTGGGGTCTTGTTGCGCTGCACGACGCGGTGGAACGTGAACTCGGCGTCCGCCGCCGTGACCGGCTTGCCGGAGCCGAACTTGGCCTTCTCGGTGAGGTGGAAGGTGAAGGTCATCCCGTCCGGGCTGACCTCCCACCGCTCGGCAAGATCGGGCGCGATCTTGTTGGGATCCTTCGCATCCGGCACGATCAGCTTGCGGTAGCAGTTGCCGTCTGTCTCGTTATCGGTGAACTCGTAGGATTCGGCGGGATCGAAGCTGATCACGTCGTCGATCTGCTTCGCCATGACGACGACCCCGGGCGGCGTGGCGGCTCGGGCGCCGGGCAGATCGAGTCCGGCGGCGCCGAGCGCGGCGGTCGAGGCAAGCAGGGTCCGGCGTGTCAGCATGGTTTTTGTTCCCCCGAGCTGGACGGTATGGGCGCGAAACTTAGGCGGATGGCCGTGCACGGGCCAGTGGCCACGGTATAGGCGGGCGGCGTGGAGACGGTGCATCTCATCGGCGCCTCCGGACGCTCTGGCGCCGCGCTGTGTCGGGCGCTGGTGGCGCGCGGCCAGGGCATCGTGCCGGTGGTGCGCGATCCGACGCGCTGGGCAGCGGTCGGCATCCCCACCGCGCCGCGGATCGCCGACCTCGCGGACGCGGCGGCGCTGCGGGCGGCACTGGCGGACGCGCGGGCGGTCGTCTCCTGCGCCCATGCGCGCTTTACCACCGCCATTCTTGACGCGGCCCCGGCGTCGGCGCGCCTCGTTCTGCTCGGCAGCACCCGTAAGTTCACGCGCTGGCCGGACGACCATGCCCGCGATGTGCTGGCGGGCGAGTCCGCCTTTCTCGCCACCGGCCGCTCCGGCGTCATGCTGCACCCGACCATGATTTATGGGGCAGCGGGCGAGGACAATGTGCAGCGCCTCGCCGCGCTGCTGCGCCGCCTGCCCGTCGTGCCCCTGCCCGGCGGCGGGCGCGCGCTCGTCCAACCGGTCCACCAGGACGACGTGACGGGCGCGCTCCTCGCCGCGCTCGCTCGCACCTGGGACGGCCCACACGCGCTGGTCCTGGCCGGTCCCGAGCCCGTTTCCTACGCCGATTTCGTCCGCGCCGTGGCCCGCGCCGCCGGCCTTCCCCCGCCCCGCATCATCGCGGTCGCGCTGGCACCCCTGCTCGCCGCCGCACCGCTCACCTCCGCCCTGCCCTTCCTGCCCCGGATCCGCGCCGCCGAGATAAGGCGGCTCGCCGAGGACAAGGCATTCGATATCGCCCCAGCCCGCCGCCTGCTCGGCTTCGCACCGATGCGACTGGACGCGGGCCTTGCGCGCACCTTCGCGCGGCCGCAGAAAGCGCCCATCCCGCCGGAGCACCCGTGATGCCCATCATCAACCGCATCGCCGAATTCCACGACGAGATGACCGCCTGGCGGCGCGATCTGCACGCCCATCCCGAGCTCGCGCTGCAGGAAGTCCGCACGAGCGGCGTGGTGCAGCAGAAGCTCAAGGAGTTCGGCGTCGATGAGATCATCACCGGCATCGCCCGGACCGGCGTCGTTGGCGTGATCCGCGGCACCGGCAGCTCCGAGCGCGCCATCGGCCTCCGCGCGGACATGGACGCGCTGCCGATCGAGGAGGCGACCGGCGTGCCCTACGCTTCCCAGCACCCTGGCGTGATGCACGCCTGCGGCCATGACGGGCACACGACGATGCTACTGGGTGCGGCCAAATATCTCGCCGAAACCAGGAACTTCGACGGCACCGCTTACGTGATCTTCCAACCGGCGGAGGAGAATCTCGGCGGCGGCGAGATGATGGTCAAAGAGGGCCTGTTCGAACGCTTCAAGATGGAACAAGTGTTCGGCATGCATAACTGGCCCCAGCTCCCGGCCGGCACTTTCGGCTGGCGGGAGGGGCCGATCATGGCGGCGGTCGCCAATATCGAGATTGACGTCACCGGCAAGGGCTCGCACGGCGCCCACCCCGACCACGGGATCGACCCGATCGTGGTCGCCGCTCAGATCGTCAGCGCCTTCCAGGCGATCGTCGCCCGCCAGGTCGATCCGACCGAGAGCGGGGTGGTGACGATCGGCCACATCGCGGGCGGCCACATTTACAACGTGATCCCCGAGACGGTGCGGATGCTCGGCACCGCCCGCTGGTTCAAGCCCAAGGTGGGCGACGTGCTGGAACGTGGCGTGCGCCGGCTCGCCACCTCCATCGCCGAAGGGTTCGGCGCCAAGGCGGAAGTCACCTTCAGCCGCGCCTACCCGGCCACCGTGAACGACCCGGACGCCACCAAGCTCACGCTGAGCGCGGCCCGCGCGGTCGCTGGGGAGGCGCGCGTGCGCCACCTCAGCAACCCGACGATGGGCGGCGAAGACTTCGCTTTCATGCTGGAGGCCAAGCAAGGCAGCTACATCATGCTGGGCGGCGGCCGCGGCCAGGACGACGCCATGGTCCACCACCCGCGCTACGACTTCAACGACGAGATCCTGCCCGTCGGCGCGAGCTACTGGGCGACGCTTGTGGAGCAGCTGCTGCCGAGGAAGTAGGCGCGCCATCCTGGCGGTGCTGCCGCGGTTGATTCTGGCGCTAGCGGCTACTTCTTTCCCGGCGTCCAGCCGTAAGCCTTGGCGCAGGCGCCGCCCATGAGCATCGCGCGCTCGCTCGCGCTCAACCGGTCGGTTTCCAGGAACGCGCGCACGGCGGGCTCGTAGCCGACGACGGCATGGGCGCGGGTCCAGTCGGTGCCCCATAGGCACCGCTCGAAGCCCCAGACGTCGAACACGCGCGCGAGCGGATCCCAAATGTCGGGGAACGGATAGGGTTCGCGCGACAGGGTGCAGGCGCCGCTCACCTTGATGACGACGTTCGGGCGCTTGGCGAGCGCGAGCACCTTCGGCAGCTCGGCCCAAGGCTCGGGTGGCGCGGGGGGCTCGCGCGGCTGCACGAGGCCGAGATGGTCGAGAATGAAGCGCGTATCGGGGAATCGGTCGATCAGTGCCGTGCCGACCTCGAGATTGCCCCAGCAGAGCATGTTGACCGGAAAGGCGTGGCGGACGGCAGCGCGCAGGATGCGCGCGAGCCCCGGATCGTCCGGCGCGCGCCCCGCCTCCTTGGGCAGCATGATGCGGATGCCGACCGTGCCCGGCGTGTTCTTCCACTCGGCGATCACGTCGGCGACCGCCGGATCGTCGGGATCGACCGGCTTGACGAGGGCGAAGCGCCCGGGATGAGCGCGCTGCACCTCCACCGCGTAGCTCGCATCGTAGCGATACATCGAAAAGGAGGAGATGAAGATCGCGCCGTCCACGCCGACCTTGTCCATCGCCGCCACCATCTCGTCGCCGGTGACATGGGCGGGCCAGTTCGGCACGCTGTGCCAGGGCCGTCGCTTCGTGTTGGCTTCGTAGGCATGGACCTGGGAATCGATGATCATCTTCGTGCCCGCTCCTTTCCCGTGGGCCGAAGCTTGGCGATCAGCCAACGGTTTTGTCCAGATCGCCCGCCTCAGCAAGGCTCTCCATCACACGGAAGAAGCCGGCGACGGCATCGGCGCCAGCCGCGCGGTAGGCGCGGGCGAGGCGGTCGTACTGGCCGGTAGAAAATTTCGCGAGCAGCGCGGTGCTTTGGCGTGACGGACAGCCGCCAGGTCCGCCGGTCGGCTTCGTCGCCGCGCTGGCACAGATAGTTACCTTCGATGCCGGCGCATCGGTGCCTGCACGGCCTGCGGCGTGAGCCGCAAGGTCCGCGCGAGCTCGCCGACGCTCCATCCGGGGCGGCTTTCGACCAGATAGAGAGCCCGGCGGTGCGTCCGATGCCGCCCCAATTTGGCAAGCTCCCGGTCGGCATCGTCGGCGAGCGAGAGGTGGACAAGCAGGAGCAGCTCAAAGCCCGTCCGCCCTCCGCCTTGTACTCGTTCCGTAACGCCGGTTCGCGTGGCACTTCGATCTCCTTGCCTCTGCCGCAGATACGACAATCAGATTGTTTTTTTGCTGCTGCAATCATGCCGGATCGGGCCAAGCAGGCGGCATCAACATCCGGCCGGGTGAGGGGAAATTGGTCGGTTGATGCTTCATCGGCCTCGTGGCCGCTGCCATGATCATCCTGGGGCTCGGACAGCCGGACTAGTGCTTACCGGCTCGACGTGGTCGTGGGCGACGGCAGCGCTCTGGGTGTGCTGCGGCGGGCCGACGCGGCGAAGGCGGTACTGGCGCTCGGCGACGATGATTCCGCGAACGCGTTCGTGGTGATGGCGGCGCGGGAATTCGCGGTAGTGCTGCACGCCCGCCCCGCACCAGGAGCGTGGCAGCGCCGCGTGAGGGCGTTTGGGTACATGCGGATCGAACGCACCGATCGCTCCGCGCCAAGCTGAACGACCGAGGCCTCGCTACCCGCGACCCGTCGAGATTATTGGCTCGCGATTTGCGCGCGGAGCTGGCGGGCACGGTCGAGGATGCGGTTGTCGATGTCGCTGACGGTGACATCGCTGACCGGCGCATCGACCCAGCGGCCGTCCTCGAGCTCCTGGCGAAACACCGAAATACGGACCGCATCGGAGCGCAGCTCGCGGCCGAAGATGAAAACATTGACTTTGAAACGCTCGTTGGTGACGCTGGGCGGCGAGTACCAATCGGTGATGATCGTGCCACCGAACGGGTCGGCCGAGGCGATCGGCATGAAGGAGAGCGTGTCGAGCGCGCCCCGCCAGAGATAGGCGTTCACGCCGAGCCCGGCGCCACCGTTCTGATCGGATTTCCGGTTGACCCCCTTGCCTACTCCGAACACGAGCCCGTTGTCGCCGAACACGGTGCCGCTTTGCGGCGCCGGTTCAGGGCCGAAAAACCCGGTCATCTGCGGCGGCGGCTGGGTGTTGGCGCCGCACCCGGCGATCAGGCCGATCGCGGCGAGAGAGGCGGCGGCAACAGTGAATCGGTACATTCTTGGCCGGGCTCCCGTCAAAGGACCGCGCCCCTCTAGCGGGTTGGACGGGCGGCGCCAAGCGCCCAAAAAGAAGCGGCGGGGACATGCCCCGCCGCTGCCGGTTTACCCCAGATGCTCGTGCTTACCAGCGAACCATGCCGCCAAGGGCGATGGCGCGGAACACGACGTTGTTGAAGTCCGAGGCCGAGCCGACCCCGATGAAGTTCACGCCGCCCTGGTAACGCTGGCCGTAGGTGGCAGACAGCCAGCCGAGCAGGCCGGGCGCCAAGACGTAGGTGCCACCGACATTGAGGCCCCACTCATGCCGGGTGGACTGAACCACCGGGCTCCACGCGCCGGCGCTCCACACATCGAGCCAGGAGGCACCGACCGTCAGCGGTCCCATCGTGTACTGCGCGCCGAGCAGATAGGCGTTCATATTCGGCGCGCCCTCCGGCTTCAGGGCCACCTGGTTGTTCATCTGCCCCGTCAACACCGAGCCGCCGACCCGCAGCCCGCCAAAGTTCACGGCAAGACCGCCGAAGAACGCGCTCAGCCCGTCATAGGCCGGCAGGCCGGCCGCACCCGGCGCAACCTTCCCGGACCCCATGTAGCTCGCGAAGGCATAGATTCCGGCCGGGCCGAAGGAGCCCTGATAGCGGCCGCCGACCTCAACCGTGTTGCGGCGGCGAGCGACCAGGAACGGAAGCGAGCCGGTGGAGATGGTATTGGTGGTCGCAATCGCGCTGCCCGGTGACAGCGAGTCGCCCAATGTGTTGTCGTCAGGCTCGAAGCTCGCCATGAAGTCGAACCCGGCGATCTGCGGCGACATGTAGACAACCTTCGAGGTCGTGTACTCGTTGCCGATGCCCGAAGGGAACGGGAACAAGGGAGTGGTGGCGTTGCCGATGTCGTTCAGGTCGTCGTTCCAGCCACCGTCATTATAGGTCTGGAAGGTGGTGACGCCGGCATCGAGCAACCCGGTCGGACCGTCGTCCTGGCCCAGATGGATAGCACCCCAGTCGCCGCCCAAATAGGCGAAGGCGCGCCGAACGTAGAGGTAGTTGCCGGGCGTGTAGTTGATCGCGGTGCTGCCGGGCGTCACCTGATAGATGTTGCCCGAACCGATATTGCTGCCCGAGGCACCGCCGCTGGTTGCGCTGGCGCCCGCGTTGAACGAGGTCTGGACGCGGATTTCGGCCGCAGCGCCGTAGCGGAGGCCGCTGGTCGTCATACCGTCCACACCCTGGTAGAAGCGGGCGTAGCCGAGCGTCCCGTACGGCTGGATCTTGTATGTGCCCGAGCCAGCCGTGGACTTGGTGATCGCGCCGGTGCTCTGGTTGATCGAGTAGGTGGTGACGGAGGCTGTCACCGAATCGCCGGTCTGGCTAAGCGCGTAGCCGTAGAACACCACGCGGCCATTGAAGCGCACGACGATGCTGCCTGGCGTCGGAGCCGGCAGCGGGCCCTTGGTGTAGAAGCCCTGCGCGCTGAGGTTGGTGTTCGCGGCCGCGATGCCGCTCGGAGCGGTCGGCTGCGGCGCCTCGGTCCAGGTCGGGGGCAGCGGAGCCGTGGCGGCAGTCTGAGCCATCGCCTGACCGCCCGCGAACCCCCCGATAACAGCAGCGCTCGCCAGCAATAGCTTACGCATTCATATCCTCCTTGTTCCGACGGACGTCACGGCGCCTCGGCTTCCGCGCGACCTTCCCGAGCATATTGCTCGGCCAAACCCAGCATCGCAACGGTCCGAACCCGGCTCGCATGGTATTGGCGAAACAGTGTGGCCACAACGCCACAACGAATTCAGGGGGCCAGAGCCCCGATCGCCCCGATGGCGGCGCAGAGATGCCGTGGCAGCCGGCGGAGCGCCGCGCCGTCGATGCCGCCGAGCGCGGCGGCGCGTCCACGCGCCATCCGCGCCAGCCGACTCCAGCGGAGCGGGCCGAGTGCGCGCGCGCCGGGGTGGCTCGCCGTCGCAAAGGCCGGCGAGATGAAGATCAGCTCGGCCCGGGCATGGAGCGCGCGGCGGACGGCGGCTGGGCCGTGGGCCGAGCTGGTGACGAAGGCCCCCTTACGCCGAGGCCGACGCCGCACTCCGGGCCGCGTCCCATCCCGCAGGTGGAGGCCGGCGCCGAGCCTAGCTGCGAGCGCGGCATCCGCCGCGACGGCCAGGGCGATGCCACGGCGTCTGCACAGGCGGGCGAGCGCCACGCCGACCGCCAGCCGGTCTTCGTTTCCATCGTGACGGAAGATGACCCCGGAGATCCCACCGGGCGGCAGCGCCCGGACGGCCGGGAACGGGTCGGGCAAGCGGCGGGAGTCAGTAAATAGCCATAGGGGTGGCGGTCCCGGCCGGCGCCGCGCCTTGACGGCGCGCGCCCAGCTTACAAGCCTGCGGTCCATGCCCGACTCTCCGAACACACGAACTATAGCAGCCGATCCGGAGGGCATCGCCGCCCGGCTGGCGGACGTGCGCCGCCGGATCGCCGAGGCCGCCCGGCGCGCGGGTCGCGACCCCGCCCAGGTGCGGCTGATCGCGGTCTCCAAAACGAAGCCCGCCGCTTCGGTGGCGGCGGCGTGTGCGGCCGGTCAGGCCGAGTTCGGCGAGAACAGGGTGCAGGAGGCACTCGCCAAGTTCACCGCGCTCAAGCCCGCGTCGCCAGGACTGGTGCTGCACCTGATCGGGGGCTTGCAGACCAACAAGGCACGAGAGGCGGTGCGGCTTGCTGACGTGATCCACACGCTCGATCGGCCCCGTCTGGCCGACGCGCTTGCCGCGGCGATGGCGAGGGAAGGGTGCCGCCCGCGCCTGCTGATCGAGATCAACACCGGCGCGGAGCCGCAGAAATCCGGCATCCCGCGCGACGAGGCTGATGCCTTTATCGACCGGTGCCGCGCCCGATTCGGCGGTCTCGTGATCGGGCTCATGTGCATTCCGCCCTTGGCGGACGACCCCAGACCGCACTTCGAATGGCTCGCCGCTTGCGCGCGCCGGCACGGGCTCCGTGAGCTGTCCATGGGCATGTCGGCCGACTTCGAGGCGGCGATCGCCTGCGGAGCGACGATGGTGCGGGTGGGGACGGCAATTTTTGGGGCGCGGTGATTTTACCGGCCGGGCTTGCACCCAATTCGCGGCGCCAAAGCCGCGTCGTCATCGCGAGGCCCAGCGCAGCGGGGCCGTGGCGGTCCAGCGCCGCGCCGCCGCTTCGCGGCGGCTCGCGATGACGAGTTCCGCTAAGCCGCCCGGGCGGTCAGAGCGGCGGGTAGCTGGCGGATCGAGTGGTCGATGAGCTGCGCGTCCTGATCGGCGCTCAGCCCCTCCGCGATCACCTGGCGCGCAGCCTGGGTGGCAAGCTCCGCCGCCGCCAGGCGCACTTCGTCGACGGCGGCCTTCTCGGCCGCGGCGATGCGGTCAATCGCCATCTGCTCCCGCCGCCGCGCCGCCGCATCGGCCTCTTGCGCCGCGGCGACGGCGAGGCGTTCCGCTTCGGCCTGCGCGCCTGCGATCATCTGCTGCGCCTCGTCGAGCGCGCGATCCCGCCGCAGCCGCGCCTCGCGGAGCATCTCCTCGGCTTCACGGCGCAGCCGCGCCGCCTCTTCCAGTTCCGCCCGCACCAGCTTGGCGCGGTTGTCCAGCATGTCGGCGAGCGCCGCCCACAGGCGGCGTCCGAACAAGACAAAGAAGACGATGAAAGCGATGGCGACCCAGGTCTTGGAGTCGGTCCAGAACGCGTGCTCCATCTCTCGTCCTCTTTATTGCTGGCCGCGGGCGGCGAGCAACGTGCTAACGGCGCGCTCGACGCGCGCTGCATCGGGCGCCGTGCCGGTGAGGCGGGCGATGAGGGTGTCCGCCGCATCGATAGCGACCGCGCGAAGCGCGCGCATGGCCGATGCCTGGGCCGCTGCGATCCGCCCCTCGGCCTCCTTGAGCTGCGCCTCGAGTCGCTCGTTCAGCGTCGCCGAGCGGGCGGCGGCCTCCTGCTTCGCTTTCTCGACCGCCGCATTGATAGCGGCCTGCGCGTCCGCGCGTGCGCGGGCGATGGCGGTGTTCATCTCCGCAATGGCGCGATCGGCCTCGGCCTTCGCCGCGCGCGCCGTATCGAGATCGGCAGCGATCGTGTGGGCGCGCTGTTCGAGCACGCTGGCGACCTTCGGCAAGGCCCAGCGCCAGCAGAGCAGGAACAGTATAAGGAATATGACCGCGCCCCAGCCAACCTGATCGACGGTCAGGGGATTGCTGAAGTTGAGCTGCGGCATCCCTTCCGCGAAGGCGGCGGTCGGCATGAGCAGCAGGCCAAGGGCGGTCAGGCGAAGCGAGCGGGGCATTTGGGTTCCCCGGCGCCGAGCCGGAACGCGCACGGGCGCCCGGCCGATCCGGCGCCCGATCAGACGAAGAGGATGATGAAGGCGATGACCAGCGCGTAGAGCGCGACGGCTTCCGTCAGCGCGAAGCCGAGGATCGCCAGGCCGAACACGCGGTCGCGCGCTGCCGGGTTGCGGGCGACCGAGTTCACCAGCGCGGCGAAGATATGACCGATACCGACGCCGACACCCGAAAGCGCAATGACCGCGAGACCGGCGCCGATATTCTTGGCGGAAGCGAGATCCATGTCGTTGTTCCTTTCTGTACGGACGGATGCGACCCAGCGAGCACGCTCGCCGGAATGCACGGGTTGAACGGGCTAATGGAGGTGAATAGCGTCATGCAGGTAGATGCAGCTCAGGATCGCGAACACGTAGGCCTGCAACACGGCGACCAGAATCTCGAAGCCGATCAGGATCACGTTCACGCCGAAGGCGAAGATCGCCGGCACGATGCCGAGCAGCCCCGCCGCGCCGAGCATCACCACGAAGGCGCCGAACACCTCCAGCATCACGTGCCCGGCCATCATGTTCGCGAACAGTCGGACCGAGAGAGAGATGATGCGCGAGAGGTAGGACAGCACCTCGATCGGCACTAACAGCGGCAGCAGTGCCTTCGGCACGCCTTGGGGAACAAAGTAGCCGAACCAGTGGAACCCATGAATGGCGAGCCCGACGACCGTCACCATGATGATGACGGCGAGCGTCAGCGCGAGCGTGACCGTGATGTGGCTTGTATAGGTGAAGAAATAGGGGAAGACGCCGATCAAGTTGCCGAACAGGATAAACAGGAACAGCGTGAAGATGAAGGGAAAAAAGCGCCGCCCCTCGGGCCCGATCGTATCGACGCACATCGAATAGGTGAATTCGTAAATCATCTCCGCGGCGGCCTGCAGGCGGCCCGGCACCATCGCGCGCGGGCGCATCCCGAGCACGATCAGCGCGAGCGTCAGCACCGCGACGACCAGCATCATCAGGTTCGACTGGGCGAAGTGTAGCGAGGCGCCGGCGGCGCCGAGAGCAGGATGCAGCTCGAACTGGCTGAGTGCGTCGATATTCCCAGAAGCCAAGACCCGCCCCCTTGTGCGCGGCCGGCTGCACGAAGCGGCCGGCCCTTTCAGATGCCTTTTTGGCCCGGGCCGTCCTTCGGCGCGAACATGCGCCAAACGTTCAGGACGCCCGCGGCGACCCCGAGCGGAACGAACCCGATCAGGAACCACGGATGCAGCCCGGTCAGCCGGTCGATCCCCCAGCCGATGGCGATCGCCACCAGAAGGGCGGAGGCCATGTCGACCGCAACCCGCACGCCGATGCCCAAGGGGCTCAGGCTGGGATCGTCGGCCTTGGGGCCGGATCGCGTCGGCTTGGGCTCCAGCCCTTGCTTCTCGCGCGCGACGCGCAGCCGCTCCTCGAAGGAGGGCTGATCGCCGCCGTGTTCCTTGGTCATATCCGCTCCGGGCAGATCGCCCTGCCGGAAGGCGGGCGCTTGCTACAGGCGGGTTTCCGGGGTGTCAAGAATGGGTGACCCAAAGTGGGCGACCCGCAAATGCTGCGGCCGCTGGGTTCAACGCTCGCCCCGGCCGATCAGCACCGGGCCGAAGGGCGCGTCCTGGCGCAGCCGCACCCTACCTTCGCGGGCCAGCTCCAAACTGGCCATCAAGGTGCTGGCCAGCGCGGCACGGCGCTCGGTGCGATCAGCCAGATGCGCGGGCAGAAAGTGCTCGAGGCTCGCCCAGTCCGGCGCCCGGCCGAGCATGGCAACGAGCCGATCCAGCGCCTCCTTCACCGTCCAGACGGTGAGCGGCCGGGGCGTATAGGTGCGGGCCGCCGCCGCGCGGCGCGCCGTGGCGATGTAGGCGTGGACCAAGCCGGGCAGATCGAGGCGCAGGCGGGAGCGGTCGATCTCAGTATGGGCCTCTGGCGCCCCGCGGGCGAACACGTCGAGACCGAGCTGGAAGCGCGCAGCGAGCCAAGCCGCGGCAAGGCGGATCGCCTGCCAGTCCCGCAAGAGTCCAGCCAGCGCCTCGGCGGCAGTCGCACCTTCCTCCACCTCGTCCGCCGTCTCGGGCACGAGAAGCCGCGATTTCAGCCAGGTGAGCCACGCCGCCATCACCAGCCAGTCGGCCGCGACCTCCAGCCGCAAGCGGCGGGCGCTCTCGATCACCGCGAGGTACTGCTCGACTAGCGCCAGGATGGAAATGCGCGCCAGATCGACCTTTTGCGCCCGCGCCAGCTCCAGCAACAGGTCGAGCGGCCCGTCGAAGCCTTCCAGGTGGAGGACCAGCGCCTCTGGGCTTTGCTCAGAGGTAACGCTCACCGAACCCTGGTCCTATCGGATGCCCCGCCAGCCACATCACGGCGGCGAAGGCGGGCTCGAGCACGCTGAACAGCGCGCCGCGGATCGGGTCGAACCGGACGCCGAGTTCGGCAAGGAGCGCCGGCACTACGAACAACAGCAGGAGCACGATCACGAGCCCGGCGCCCTCCATGCGCGCCCAAATACGGGCAAGCGGCAGTGGCAGCAGCCCGACCGCGATCCGCCCGCCGTCCAGCGGCGGGATCGGAATCAGGTTGAACAGGCCGAGCACCAGATTCACCAGGATGAAGGAGAGGAGGAAGCTCTCCTCCAGCGGGCTAGGCGGCGCGCGTGTCAACACCACCGCCGCGAGCCACGCGAGCAGGAAGTTCATCGCCGGTCCGGCGGCGGCGATGATCATCATGCCGCGCCGCGGATCGCGGAACTTCGCCGCTCCGATCGGCACCGGCTTGGCCCAGCCGAACAGGATCAGCGGCAGGTGGAACACGAAATGGGCGAGCACCAAAAGCCCGGGCAGCAGCAGCGTGCCGACCGGATCGACATGGCGCAGCGGGTTGAGCGAGAGCCGGCCCGCGCGCCGCGCCGTATCGTCTCCGAGCGCGAGCGCGGCGTAGCCGTGCGCGGCTTCATGCAACGTGATGGCGAGGATCGCCGCGATGGCGGCAAGCACGATCTCGGCGGTAGCGAAGCTCATCCGAACAAGCGATCCCGTTCGGCGGCCAAGCAGGCCGCGTCGAGCACGAGCCGGCGGCGTGCGGCGAGCGCGCGGGCAGCGGCGAGGCGTGCGCGCGCGGCGGGCGCAAGCGACGGGCAGCCCACGAGCAGATCGCGAGTCGGCTCAAAGGCGCCGCTGCAATAAAGGGCGACGTCGCAGCCAGCCGCCAGCGCCGCCAGGGCGCGTTCGGCCGGCGTGCCGGAGAGCGCCTCCATCGCCAGATCGTCGCTCACGAGCACCCCGCCAAATCCGATCCTCTCCCGCACGACCCGCCCGATCACCTCCGCCGACACAGTGGCGGGCCTTCTGTCCCAGGCCGGATAGAGGATATGGGCGGTCATCATCCAGGGAAGGTCGCGATTCGCCAGAAAGGGAAGCAAATCCGCCGCAGCATCCGCATCGCTGCCCGCCACGACCGGCAGGGCGCGGTGGCTGTCGGCGGTGGCGCGCCCGTGGCCGGGGGCGTGCTTGCCGACCGGCTGCACCCCGGCGGCGAGCACTCCGGCGGCGAAGGCGCGCGCGAGGCGGGCAATCACGCGCGGATCAGCGCCGAAGGCGCGGTCGCCCACGACGCGGTCGGCCCCCGCCACCGCGCGGTCGAGCACCGGGGCGGCCACCACGTCGAAGCCGGCTTCGGCCGCCTCGGCGCCGATCGCCGCGCCGCCGAGCCACGCCGCGCGCAGCCCGGCAGCCGGGCTTTTCGCGAACAACGCCCCGAACGCGGCGGCGGGGGGATGCCGGCGCCACGGCGGCGGACGCAGGCGGGCCACACGTCCCCCCTCCTGGTCCACCATCAGCAGCGCGCCGCGTGGCAGGCAGCGTCGGACCTCCGCGATCAAGTGCCGAAGCTGCGACGGGTTCTCGATGTTGCGCGCGAACAGGATCACCCCGAGCGGCGGGGCGGCGCGGAACAGCGCGGCCTCGTCCCCGCTCAGCGCGGTTCCCGCGATGCCGACGATCGCGGCCTTCAACGGCCCATCCCGAGCCCGCCATCCACTGCCAGCATGTGGCCGGTGATGTAGCCCGCGGCGGGCGAGGCGAGGAACGCGACCGCGGCGGCGACCTCGTTGGGCAGGCCGATGCGGCCGAGCGGGATCGCGGCTTGCTGCTGCGCGAGACGCTCGGGCGGCACGGCGGCGTGCGCGCCTTCATCCTTGCGGATGAAACCGGGCACCACGCCGTTCACCGTGACGCCTGCCGGCGCGAGGTCCATCGCCAGAGCCCGCACCAGCGCCTCCAGCGCCGCCTTGGCGGCGGCGGAAGCGGCGAACACCGGCACGCCGGGACGAAACACATGCGCGACGAAGCTGGACACGGCGACGATACGCGCGTCGCGGCCTTCCTTCAGACGGGGGATCGCGGCGCGGGCGAGGCGGAAGAAGGCGGCGGCTATCGCCTCGTGCGAGTGCGCGAAGGTGGTGTCGTCGAGCAGCGAAACGGGCGTGCGGTCGGCGAAACCGGCATTGCTGACCAGCACGTCCAGCCGGCCGAAGCGGTCGGCGGCCTGTTCGATCAGCGCGGGCGCAGTGCGCGCCTCGGCAAGGTCGCCGAGCAGCACGCACGCCTGCGCGCCCACTTCGCGCGCGGCTGCGGCCACGGCCTCCGCCCGTTCGCGGTTTCGGCGCGTGTGCACCGCGAGGCCAACGCCCGGTCCGGCGAGCGCCCGGCAGATCGCCGCGCCGATGCCGCTCGCCGCGCCGGTCACGAGGACGACGCGAGCGGCGGCGGGAGAATCGGGTGAAGCCATTGGCCGATCATACAGACGGCGGGCCGGTTGACACCCGCCCAGGCGCCCGACCACTTTCGGCCCGCCAACGGCGGGGGGGGGCGATGAGCGACGGACGGCTTGCGGGCAAGACCGCTTTCGTGACCGCGGCCGGGCAGGGCATCGGCCGCGCCACCGCGCTCGCCTTCGCCGCCTCGGGTGCGAAGGTAGTGGCGACCGACATCAACGAGGCGAAGGTGCATGAGATCGCCTCCGATTCGATCCTGACGGCGCGGCTCGACGTGCTGCACGCGGCCGACATCGCGCGCGCGGCCGATGATCACGGGCCGGTCGATATCCTGTTCAACTGCGCGGGCTTCGTGCACCAGGGCACGATCCTGGACGCGACCGAGGACGAATGGGCGCTGGCGTTCGACCTGAACGTCCGCTCGATGTTCCGCACGATCAAAGCGTTCCTGCCGGGAATGCTGCAGAAGGGCGACGGGTCCATCATCAACATGGCCTCCGCCGTCGGCAGCATCAAAGGCGCCCCGCGCCGTTTCATTTACGGGGCGACGAAGGCCGCGGTGGTGGGACTGACGAAATCGGTCGCCGCGGATTTCGTCGGCCAGGGTATACGCTGCAACGCGATCTGCCCCGGCACGATCCACACGCCGAGCCTGGAGGAGCGCATCGCCGCCAACGCCGAGGCGGCGGGCGGCATGGAGGCGGCGCGGGCGGCCTTCATCGCGCGCCAGCCGGTCGGACGGCTAGGCACGCCCGAGGAGATCGCGGCGCTCGCCGTATATCTGGCGAGCGACGAAGCGAAGTTCGTGACCGGCACGACGATGGTGATCGACGGCGGCTGGACAATCTGAGGAAGGGACACAAGCGATGAAGCTGCTGCGCTACGGCCCGCCTGGCGCCGAGAAGCCCGCCTTGCTCGACCGCGACGGCACGATCCGCTGCCTGTCGTCCGTGGTGCGTGACATCGACGGGTTCGCACTCTCCGACGCGGCGTTGAACATGTTGCGGAGCATCGACCCCGCCACGCTGCCGAAGGTCGATCCCGGCGTGCGGCTCGGGCCGTGCGTGGCGCGGCCGGTGAATTTCGTCTGCATCGGGCTCAACTATGCCGACCATGCGGCGGAGACGAACGCGCCGATCCCCAAGGAGCCGATCGTGTTTTTGAAGTCACTGTCGGCCTATTGCGGGCCAAACGACGATGTGAAGCTGCCGCGCGGGTCGAAGAAGCTCGACTGGGAGGTCGAGCTGGGCATCGTCATTGGCAAGCTGGCGCGCTACGTGCCCGAGCACGACGCGATGAGCTACGTCGCCGGCTATTGCGTCTGCAACGACGTAAGCGAGCGCGAATACCAGCAGGAGCGCGGCGGCACCTGGGACAAGGGCAAGGGCTGCGACACGTTCGGCCCCACCGGCCCTTGGATGGTGACGAAGGACGAGGTGCCCGACCCGCAGAACCTGCGCCTCTGGTGCGAGGTGGACGGCAAGATGATGCAGGACGGTAATACGAAGACGATGATCTTCGATTGCCGCAAGCTCGTGACGTATGTGAGCCACTTCATCACGCTGCATCCGGGCGACATCATCTCCACCGGCACGCCGCCGGGTGTCGGACTCGGCAAGAAGCCGGAGCCGATCTTCCTGCGCGCCGGGCAGACGATGCGGCTTTCGGTCGAGGGTTTGGGCGTGCAGACCCAGCGCGTCGTTGAAGGCTGACACGCTTAAAAGGTCTCGTTCGGCCGCTGCTTCCGCCGGTGTCGCCCGGCAGGGTCTGCTCTTCATCCTGATCGCCAGCCTGGTGCGGCTGGGTTTTGCCTGGGCGCTCGGCCTCGGCGTCGACGAGAGCTACATGGTCGCCACGGGGCGGCATCTGGCGTTCGGCTATTTCGACCACCCGCCTTCCGCCTGGTGGATGCAATGGGCGGCGGTCCACCTGTTTTCCAGCGAAGCGCCGCTTGCCGTGCGCGCGCCGTTCATCGCGCTGTTCGCGCTGACGACATGGCTGATGTTGCGCCTCGGCACCGCCGTCGCCGATGAACGCGCGGGGCGATTCGCGGCGATCGCGCTCAATCTGTCGCCGGTGTTTGGCGTCACGGCGGGCAGCTGGGTGTTGCCGGATGGGCCGCTCGATTGCGCGCTTACCGGTGCCGCGCTCTGTTTCGTGCACGCGATCTCGGATCGCGGCTGGCGGTGGTGGATCGGCACCGGATCGTGGGCCGGGCTGGCGCTGCTTTCGAAATACACTGCCGTGCTGAGCATCGTCGGCGCGTTGGCTTTCCTGCTGAGCTCGCCGCCGCGGCGGCGCTGGTTATGGCGAGCCGAGCCCTATGTCGCCGGCATGATCGCGCTAGCGGTTTTCGCGCCGGTAATTGCATGGAACGCGGCGCACGGCTGGGCGTCGTTCGCCTTCCAGGGCGCGCGGGCGGGCGGATTGCGCTTCCATCCCTTGGCGCCGCTCGCGGTGCTCGCGGGCGAGGCGCTGTTCGTGCTGCCGTGGATCTGGGCGGGGATGGCGGCGGCCGTGTGGGGAGTGCTTGCCGACCGAAACACAAAAGAGTCCCCCCTCCCCCAAGGGGAGGGAGGACTCTCAGCGCGCGCGCGGGAAGTCGCCCTCCTCTTCCTTGCCGCGCCGCCGATCCTCGTGTTTTGCGCGGTCGCGCTGACCTCGCGCGGGCGGGTGCTGTTTCACTGGGCCGCACCCGGCTATTTGATGCTGTTCCCGCTGCTCGGCGCGTGGCTCGCCGCGCGGCCGAGGCTGGCGGCACGCGCGGTGCGTTGGACGGCGGTGATCGTCCTTCTCTGCCTCGCTGTGGTGGCGAGTGCGGTGCGGCTCGACTGGCTGCATCCGGCCTTCGCGGCGCTGCATCTGCGCGATCTGGCGGCGGAGGCGACCGACTGGACCTCGTTGCGGGCGGAACTTGAGGCGCGCGGCGCAGTGAGTTCCGGCACGGTCGTCGGCGTCACCAACTGGCGGGACGGCGGCAAGATCGCGCACGGGCTGGGGTCGGGGTTTACCGTCACCTGCCTGTGCGACGATCCGCGCGAGTTCGGGATCGCCGCGCCCGCTTCAAGCTTCGCGGGGCGGAACATGCTCGTGCTGGCGACACGGCCGGACGAAGCCGCGCGGCTGGCGCCGTCCTTCGCCGCACTCACGGCGCTGCCGCCGGCGCCGATCGAAGCCCACGGACGGAAGATCGGCGAGGTGTTTGTGTTCCGCGGAACGGATTTCCGCAGCCTGAAGCCTGGTTAGCGGCAGGCGAGCGCGTAGGCGTCCCCGGCGCCGTCCGGGTAGGGAATGGTCTGCCAACTTTCGCCGCCGTCCGTGGTGGCGAACACACCCCCGGTCTTGGCGGTGAAGCAAACCTGCTTCGGATCGGCCGGATGCAGCGCCACGCTCATCGCCGTGTTGGCGGGCATCACCTTGTCGAAGCGCCGCCAGCTTCGCCCCGCATCGTCGCTCCGCCAGAGCGATCCGGTGCCGGACGTGAATGCGGGGCTGAGGCAGGCGTACATCACGTTCGGGTCGTGCGGCGAAACGCGAAGATCGCGCCCGTAGGTCTGCGGCGAGTATTTGCCGACCTCCAGATTCTGCCAGGTGCGCCCGGCATCGTCGCTGATGAACAAACCCATGCGGACCGCGAGATAGACGCGGCCGGGCTCGGCGGCGCTGGTGGCGATAGCGTGGCCGTCCAGGATTCCTTCCGCCTCGCTGTCGCTGACGATGCGGCTCTTGAGGTGCGGCAGGGATGCGAAGCGCGTGAGATCCTCGGCGCAGTCCTGCCAGCTCTCGCCGCCATTGGCCGAGCGCATCGCGCCGCCGACTTCGAGGGCCGCGAAAAGCTCACCCCGCTTGCCGGGCGCGGCGGCGATCCGCATCACGCGGCAGGGAAAGCTCATTTTGACATGCTCGGGCAGCACGGGACGCGCCACGCGCTTGAACGTCTCGCCGCCGTCCTCGCTGCGATAGACGCTGACCGGTGAGCCACCCGCATAGACGGTGCGCGGATCGGAAGGATCGAACGTGAGCGACCAGATCTGCACGCCGTCATCGG